>ENA-UOJL01000506-UOJL01000506.1-human-gut-metagenome-genome-assembly--contig:-P47-NODE-506-length-55950-cov-22.283138_pt1 | contig 55950 bp, 41 predicted proteins | sample MGYA00242347_ERZ723894 | MGnify/ENA metagenome assembly ERZ723894
AGTTCCTGGGCGCTTACTACGAGAACAAGATCTACGAGAGCGATCCGTTCCAGCATCTGGATCAGATCGGCGTCGGCAAGCTGGTCAAGATGGCTGCTGCTGATGGCCGCGCCACCAACCCGAACTTGGGTCTGGGCATCTGCGGCGAGCACGGCGGCGACCCCAGCAGTGTTGAGTTCTGCCACAATGTTGGTCTGGACTACGTCAGCTGCTCTCCCTACCGTGTTCCCATCGCCCGCCTGGCCGCTGCGCAGGCAGCAATTAAAAATCCACGTTCTTGAATCACGTAGATTTTTACAATTAAATGTGGATTACGATAAGGCTCGTTCTTATCGAAATTCGCGTGGCTGCGTGCTTTGGCCGAAGCAATGGAAAGACCTGACGGTTAAGGTCGTTCTATAAATCATAGCAAGCCCCTAATCGCTGTACTACAGTGATTAGGGGCTTTTTTTATGCAAAAATGCCCTTTGGGTACATTTTCGGCAAAAAGTATACGATTTTTGGGTACATTTTTGGGGTCAAATCGGGGTACTTAAGAGCTATCAAAAAACCGCAGGAGTACGCAGCATGACAAAGAAAACATCGCCTGCTTACAGAGCAAGCAAAGAGGAAACTATTCCAATAAATAAGTTACATCCATTCTCCAATCATCCTTTCCATATCCGACATGATCTGGAATTCAGTGAGTTGGTAGACAGTATTTCAGAGAGCGGCATCATTACGCCCATCATCGTCAGACCAAAGGTTGGTGTCGGCTATGAAGTGATAAGCGGACATCGCAGGTGGGAGGCTTGTAAAGAACTCGGCATCGAAAGCATCCCTGCCAGAGTGGAGTACATAGACGATGACGAAGCCACGATTCTGATGGTCAACAGCAATATCCAGCGTGAGCATGTGCTGCCAAGTGAAAAAGCATTTGCGTATAAAATGCGCATGGAAGCGTTGAAACATCAAGGCCGAACAACTTTGGCCCAACTTGGGCCAAAGTTCAGTAGCGAAAAAATTGCAGCTGAAACCGGTGACAGTCGGAATCAAGTAAAGCGTTATATTCGGCTTACATATCTGATTCCATCTATTCTGCAAATGGTCGATGACGGTCGCATCGCATTCAACCCAGCGGTCGAAATCTCCTATATGACAGAGGAACACCAGACATGGCTCAAAGAAGAAATGGATATGTGTGATGCTACACCGTCTTTGGTTCAGTCTCGGACGCTAAAGGATATGAGCCGAAATGGAACGCTGACGGAGAACTACTTGCATACCCTACTGACAGAAGAAAAGCCGAACCAGCGACAGAAGTTCTTCTTAAATCAGTCGGATGTGCAGCAATACTTCCCATCCAGCTATACACCGCAGCAGATGCAAAATGTCATCATATCACTGCTGCGGAATTGGGAGCATAAGCGGTCTAGCCGCCAGCGTCCACAACACGAAGAAGAACTGGAAAGATAAGAAAAATACAATATGTAATAGCGTACAAAATGTAGTTTTGTGGGCTTTCTTAAATGCACCCATTTTTAGGCAGGAGAAGTGAGATGCAATACGAATATTTTTACGGCGCTCAAGCCGAGCAGTTCTCTTTTTACCGCATACCCAAAGCGCTATTTACAGAGCCGAACTTCAGGGAGCTGTCCACCGATGCCAAGGTACTGTATGGGATTCTGCTGGATCGAATGAGTTTGTCGCTGAAAAATCAATGGTTAGATGCACAGAACAAGGTTTACATTATCTTCACCGTGGATGAAATCATGGATGCACTGAACTGTGCCAACCAGAAAGCCACGCGCCTGATGGTGGAACTGGAAAAGCAGGCAGGGCTTATCGAGCGCAAGCGACAGGGGCTTGGTAGACCGAATTTGATTTATGTAAAAAACTTCGCAGCAACGATAAATGGCAAGAGCTGTGAAAAAGGTGATTCTTGATATGTGATTTTCACACTTCTGGATTCTTGAAAATCACACGGAACTAATACTGATAATAATTAGACTGATTATAGTGATACTGAGAATATAAATTACAGTTAGGAAAACAGAATAAGGTGGTAGAGTATGCCCGGTGTGACAGAGCAGGAAATCGCCCAAGCGAAGCAGATGAATCTGTACCAATATATGCAGCTGTGCGAGCCGGACAACTTCAAACCGGAAGGACCCGGACAGTTCCGCCACAAAGGGCACAGCTCGTTGACCTTCGCAGAGGATGGTTCGTGGACGTACTTCAAAACGAAAGCTACCGGCCGCACCGCGCTGAACTATCTCATAGCGGTTGAAGGTGTTTCGTTTGTAGAAGCGGTGCGGGAAATCAATCGGATACAGGGCGGTGTCCGTCCTTCTTTCCAACCTGTAAAAACGCCCCCACCCCCTGCCGAGAAAAAAACGGCGAAGGAATTCAGGCTGCCGAAGCCGGATAAGAACAACTATGCGGCTACCGCCTATCTTCGCAAGCGCTGCATCCACCCCAATGTTCTGACGTTCTGCAAGCAGAAAAGAATCCTGTATCAGACGAGCTTCAAGGACCATCCGAATTGCGTATTTGTCGGGCGCGATGGAAACGGTGAACCCAAAGGTGGCAGCTTGCGCGGTTGTTCGCAAATCCAGTTCCGCCGCGATATTCCCGGCAGCAAGAAGATATATCCGTTCTACATCGAAGCTGCTGCCAATGCCGACACGGTGGAAGTGTACGAAGCGCCCATAGATGCCATGTCAGGCGCATCACTGAAAATCATGCAGCACACCGGAAATTGGCGCGGCGTTCACTATCTGGCGCTGGGCGGTACGGATTACGCTGCACTTGATGCGTTTCTTACATACTACCCGAACATAACCCACATCGTTTTATGTCTTGATAATGACGAAGCCGGTAGAACCAGAACGCAGGACATTATCAAGCACTTGGAGGGCAGCGGCAAAACCGTGGAAGACCGCCCGCCGACTATCGGCAAGGACTATAACGACACGCTGGTGCAGGTTACGCAAGAATACCAAAAACACTGTATCAGCTTGGATGATATTTTGCAGGAGGAAACCAGATGAAAACTATTGCTATCGCAAACCAGAAGGGCGGTACGGGCAAAACGACTACCGCGTATAACTTGGGCATTGCCCTTACCCAGCAAAGCTACCGCGTACTCATGGTGGACTTTGATCCGCAGGGCAATCTGTCTTGCTACTGCGGTATCCCGCCTGAGCAGGACCTTGAACAGACAATCACAGAGCTTCTGATGAAGGTTGCCTATGAAAAGCCCCTCTCCCACAGAGAGTGCGTTTATCAGAGCAGGCGCACGGATGACTCTGCACCACAGGTGGATTTCATCCCGTCTAATCTCCGGCTGGCTAGCTTTGAGCTGGCAATGGGCACCATGATGTGCCGCGAGGTGCTGCTGAAAACTTGTCTGGAGCAGTACAGCAGCCAGTATGATTACTGCATCATTGATTGCTCTCCCTCCGTAGGACTTTTACTGACAAACGCGCTGTCCGCTGCCAACGAGGTCATCATCCCGATGCAGGCGCAGCCGTTCTCGGTGGTTGGTATGTCGCAGCTGACAAATTCGATTTCCAGCGTGCAGCGCAAAATCAACCCCGGACTGCATATCAGGGGCGTTTTGCTAACGATGACCCAGCATACGAAAGTCTCAGAGCATTATGCCCATGATGTCCGCGCCAAGTATGGGAGAACGCTCCATGTATTTACTACGGAAATCCCCTATAACGTCAAAGTGCAGGAAAGTCAGGCGTTTGCAGCACCCACTATCCTGTACGAACCCAAAAGCAGCAGCGCAAGAGCATACGTTGATTTTACGCAGGAGGTATTAGGTCATGGCCGCGAAGAACAAGTTTATGAACGCGATGAAGATGCCCGCGATCGCTGATATGTTTTCCTCAGAAGCTGACCGCCAACGAGAAAGAGGCGACCTTGTTACGGAAGTGCCGCTTTCCGAGCTGCATCCTTTTGTCAATCACCCTTTCGAAGTGCGTGACGATGAAGATATGCAGAAGCTGGTGGACAGCATCAAGGAAAACGGTGTACTTACAAACCTGACTGTTCGTCCTCGCGCCGAGGGTGGCTATGAAATTATCTCCGGGCACCGGCGCTTTCATGCAGCGCAGCTTGCAGGGCTGGATAAAATCAAGGTGCAGGTGCGGGATGTTGATGACGACCAAGCCATCATCGACATGGTGGATGCCAATATCCAGCGAGAACATATCAGCCCGATGGAAAAGGCAAGAGCACTGAAAATGAAAAATGAAGCGCTCAAGCGAAGTGCTGGCAGACCTAAAGGAAATTGGGGTCAACTTGACCCCAATTTTCCAAAACCTCGGACTAAAGAAATTCTAGCAGAGGGTACAGGCGAAAGTGCGAAGCAGGTACAGCGATATATCCGTCTTAACGAGCTAATCCCTGAACTCCAGAAAAAGGTCGATTTCAACACCCTGAAATTCAACCCCGCTGTCGAACTTTCCTACCTTACCCCAGATGAGCAGCAGAGTTTCCTCGATTATGCTGAAGCACAGGACTGCACCCCATCCCTCTCACAAGCACAAAAATTGAAAGCAGCCAGCAAAGAAGGAACCTTAACGCTGGACAAGTTGGAAGAAATCATGTCGGCGCAGAAACCGAGCGTTGCGCCGCGTGAACCGGTGCTGAACATCAACGTCAGCAAGGTGGCGCAGTATTTTCCGACCGGCTGCACAAAACAGCAGATGGAAAACCGCATCCTGAAAATTCTGGAAAGCTATTTTCGACAGATGGTGCATGAGCAAGCACATGAGGAGGAGCGCTGATATGGCAGAGTATCGGTATTACTTGATTCCGGATGCTATGACCCGTGCGTTTCCGGAAAAATTTGAAAAGCAAACACCAACGGAATTCTTTGATAATATCGCAGATTTGGAAAAACGTTATCACCAACTGCGTGAAATGCCCTATAACAACGAACGCACTTGGAATGAACGGGCAAGATTCCCTTATGCACGATTGGTGGTAGGTGTTGTTCGTCAGAATCCGGACGGAGCGGTTGCAATCATACAGGTGCGAAATGGTGTCAATTACCTGTGCGATGACTATCGCGGCCCCTACGCAGACGGTAATGATGCACAAATCCCCAAAATGGCTAAGAAACTTGTAGAAGTAATCGGCGTGGACAGGGTCCGCCCGCATACCTATACCAAGCGGGATGGTTATACATGGGTACAGGTGGAAAAGGATATGCACATTACAGAATGGCTTTACGCACATGAGCTATGCAGCAGTTTGCAATTCACGCGGTTCTTGAACCGAGATGGGCGGGAACTATTTCAGGTGCGTGACGGGCAGCGCGTGATTGAGGCAAATGCGGACGGAACAAAGCGGATTAGGGCAGTAAAAAACATTGACGTAACCCATGCTTATGTCGGGCACTATGGCTGTCATATCCAGCAATATGCAGAGGATAACTTTCGAACCGGCTGCTATGTTGCCCCTGAACACCCCCAGCCGGGAGACAATCTGGATAAGCTCCAAATCTATCAAATTACAAAAGGCGGCTGCGAATATCGCTTTATGAATTATGCCTATTCCAAAAGCCGCATCCATGCAGCCGATTACAGCAGCGTCTATATAGCAAATCTTCCTGCGGATTACGATTTGGACAGATGCTTTCAGGAGTTCAATGCCCCGAATCGTCCGCTGCGCTATCATATGTGTTCTCTTTCGACCAGTGATATTGTAGTCACAACGAAAAACGGAAACGAGACTGCCTACTATGTGGACAGTATTGGCTTCAAGGATGTGAGCCACCTTTTGCCGGAACTGCATGAAGTCGAAGCCCAGCACCAAAAAGAACAGGTTCAGGACGAACCGGAAAGGTGAAGCAATGCCAAATCCACAAGATATTTTCCAGTTGGCGCAGCAGACCGCTACACAGGTCACAGCCTCACCGGAAAACTGGCGGCGATTCCTGTATACGGCAGCGCATAACTACCACACCACCTACCTGAACCAGCTGCTGATCCACGCCCAGCGCCCCGATGCCACCGCCTGCGCTACCATGAAATACTGGAATGAGCAGGCACACCGCAAGGTTATGTACGGCAGTAAAAGCATCATCATCCTGCAACGCCATCAGGGTGTACCCACTGCCAAACGAGTGTTCTCCATGACAGACACGGTTCTTACTGGTGACAAAGCTGCTGCCCCGTGGGAAGTGACAGATGCCATCCGGCCACTTCTTATGCAGGTCAACTCCGTGGGCAGCTTAATGGATCGGGCAACCGAACAGGTCATATCCCTGTCCGACCGCGCTAACCGCGTATTGGCGACATCCATTGAGGAAAGCGCACTGAATTGGAGCCACCCGGAAGATCAACGGTTCATCTTGCAGGAAGTTGCTGCACAAAGCACCCTGTACATGATCTGCATCCGTTTGGGTATCCCGGTGCAGGAAGAAGATTTCCCGGCTTTCCAGAATGTCACCCAGTTTGATACCAGCCGAATCTCCCTCTGCTTGGGCGGCTATGTGCAGACAGCGGCAGAACCTTTGCTGGATGAGCTGGGGCATGAGGTCATGCAGCTTGCCCGCGACAGTGTTGCAATTCAGGCTGAACCAGTGCATAATACAGATACTCAATCACCCACACAGACGACCAGTCGAGAGGAGGCTGTCACAGATGATGTACACGAACGTAATCGGATACCAGATTCCGAACCTGAGCTTGCCGAAAGCCAAGAAAACCAACCTGAACCGGTACGGCAGAATGCGGCTGGACTACTTGGAGCAGAACGAGCCGAACCTGTGCGACCAGATGATGCTGGAGGAAACGCTGCTGCCGAGCTGCCGCAAGATGGGGCTGGACGCACAGCAGATGGTGGACAAGACGCTGCACGACCTGATGCAGAAAGCGCAGATGCCCGACCGCAAGACGAACCCGCTGGGCTGGGCGCAGATGTGCAACAGCCTGAAGCAGCAGGCGGAGGAAATGATCCTTCCGATGCTGTACGAAGTATAACGGAAGAACCCGCAGCTGCGGAGAGCGAACCATCGCCCTCCGCTTTTTCTTTGCCCGAATTTCCGGCAGAGCTGTTGCCGTCCCTGCTGAAAGCAGATACGACCTCGCGCGCTTCAAATGCGGACATCCTTTCCTTTTTCAGTAAAACACCGCTGCTGATCGACAGGCTGCGGTATATCCGCGAGAGCTACAAGGTCGTGTTTACGGAGCTTCTGCTGGAAGATGATACCCGCGTTGGATTCTATAAAGAGAGCAATGGTCTGCTTGTCTGGCAGGGGTCCTACCTGACCCGCAGCGCGGAATCGCATCTGTCGTGGCATAGCGTTACTGCTGCTATCTCCGCACTGGTCGATAACCACGAACTTATCGCAGCCATTGACCCGAAAAAAGCTATCAGTCAGGACGAGCAGCTGTCCTTTGACCTTCCAGAAAATGCTTCTCGCGGCAATGAAGTAGGCGCGTTGGAAGTGGATGACATCTATTCTGAGGAAGAGCAGGATGCGAAAATCAAAGCGACCCTGCCAGCATACCACTACAAAGAACCTCGGCCGGACGATGGCAGTCACATAACGGAAGATGATGTGAATGTCATCATTACAAGAGGCAGCGTCTTTGAGGGCGGCAAGTACCGCATCTACAACCATTTCCAGCAGGAGAAAACGGAAAAGGAAACCGTTGCTTTCCTCAAAAAAGAGTACGGCATTGGTGGTTTCTCTTGGACGTTTGCTGACGGTGGAAGCGGCTTCGTGAACTTTGACGGTAAAGGGTTCAGCATCCTTTACGATTTCAAGGATGACCTGCGGTATGAGAAAAAGCTCAAGTGGAAAGAGGTCGGCAAGCGGCTGGAATACCTTGTCCGGATGGACCGCTACCTGACGGATGCAGAGCGCGAGAAGATGCCTGCATGGATAAACAGGCAGACAGAGTCGAAGCCCCTGCCGCCGCCCATCCCTGACCAGAAACCTGTCTGCGAAGTGGGAAGCACCGTTTACCTTGAAAATGACCAGCGGTTCACCGTAGAAAGTATCGGACAATTTGATGTTCACCTGCGCAATGAAGATTTCCCGCTTGTAGGCCGCGCCGTCAGCCGAGAACAGTTCCAACAGCTATTGGACGCCAATCCCCGCAACGGCGGCATGGTGTTATCGGAGCAGCAGCGTGAATTTCTGGTGCAGGAGCAGAGAGAACAGGCTCTCTCCTATATCGAGGACTACCTCAAGGATGAGTTTGAAATCACACAGCCGGATTTCTCCGACCTTACCAAAATCGGCCTTGGCTACACCACCACCGAGGACGAGCAGCATACGATTCAGGTCAACGCGGATTTGGAACATTGCACGATCAGCAAGTTTGTGGACGATACCCTGTACGCACAAGAGAAGTTTTCTTCTTTGGAAGAAATGAACAGAAAATTTCTCTCAATACTCGATTTTGACAGCCTGATGGAAGTGGACATCAACGAAATCGAGGAGCAGGAACCCGAAATCAGCGCAGACGAGCCGGAAGAATCCACCTTTGTATCGCAGGTCATGCAGGATGTAGACCGCCTTGCCGCGCGTGAGGAACCTGCCGAATATGACCGCACGAACTACCTTGCACCGTATGAACCTGTCATCCCGGAAGGAGCCAAAGCAAAGTTTGCAGCCAATGTGCAGGCTATCCGCACGCTGAAAGAAATCGAGCAGCGCATGGCATCCGGTGGTGCGCCTGCAAGTGAGCAGGAACAGGACATTCTGGCTGGCTATCTTGGCTGGGGCGGTTTGGCAGATGCCTTTGACCCCGGAAAGGATAACTGGCATACCGAGTACGAGCAGTTGAAAGCCCTGCTGACCGAGGATGAATACGCCGCTGCGCGGGAATCCACGCTGACTGCCTTTTACACACCGCCTGCGGTCATTCATGCTATGTATCGCGCCTTGGAGCATATCGGCTGTGTGGGCGGCAATGTGCTGGAACCCAGCATGGGCGTTGGTGCGTTCTTCGGGCATCGGCACAGCAAGTTCGATACCCACAATGCCAAGCTGTACGGCGTGGAGCTGGACAGCCTGTCCGGTCGTATCGCACAGCAGCTTTACCAGAAAGCAAAAATCCAAATTACTGGGTATGAAAAAGCCGACCTGCCGGACAACTTCTTTGACCTTGCCATCGGCAATGTGCCGTTTGGGCAGTATCAAGTCAGCGACCGCCGGTATGATAAGCTGCACTTCCAAATTCACGATTACTTTCTAGCCAAGACGGTAGATAAACTGCGTGTCGGCGGCGTTATGGCGTTCATCACCACCTCCGGTACACTGGATAAAAAGTCCGAGGACGTGCGCCAATATCTCGCAGCGCGGTGTGACCTGATCGGCGCAGTACGCCTGCCCAATACCACGTTCAAGAGCAATGCCGGTACGGAAGTGACCTCCGACATTCTGTTTCTGCAAAAGCGCGGCAGAGTCTTGGAGCAGGACGCACCGTGGATACACGTTGGAGAAACAGAAAACGGCATCCCGCTGAACCAGTATTTCATCGACCACCCAGAAATGGTCTGCGGTGAAATGCAGATGGTCAGCGGTCCCTACGGAATGCGCTCTACCTGTGTGCCGAATGAGCAAAGCCCGCTGGCGGAGCAGCTGGATGCAGCGCTTTCTACCCTACACGCCGAGTACACATTGGTGGACGAACAGGAATATGCCGAAGAAGAAAGCGGCACCATTGATGCGGACCCCAATGTGCGCAATTTCAGTTATACGGTAAAGGATGATGTCATTTACTACCGCGAAAATTCCAAGATGCGTGTGGTAAAGGGCGGAGAGACCGCGTTAGCCCGCATCCGCGCACTGGTGCCCCTGCGGGATACCTGCCGTGAGCTGATCAATGCCCAGCTGGAAAACTTTCCGGATGAGTATATCAAAATGCTGCAAGCCCGTCTGAACGACCAATACGATGCCTACCGCAAGAAATATGGGCTTATCAACAGCCGTGGCACGGCATCCGCGTTCCGCGAGGATTCCGGCTACTTCCTGCTCTGCTCCTTGGAAGATCTGGACGATGAGGGAAACTTCAAGGGCAAGACGGATATGTTCACCAAACGGACGATCCGCCCCGCACAGGCAGTTGACCATGTAGATACCGCCGAGGAATCACTGGCGCTCAGTCTCTCCGAGCAGGGACACGTTGACTTGGGGTATATGTCCAAGCTGACCGGAAAAACCACAGAAGCCATCATCAACGATCTGACCGGCATTATCTTCCGTGACCCCGTAAAGGTCGATACCGATGGCAACCCTATCTACCTGCCTGCGGATGAATACCTATCCGGCAATGTCCGTGAAAAATTGCAGACTGCAAAAGCGGTGGCAGCGAATGACCCGCAGTTTCAAATAAACGTGGCTGCGCTTGAAAAGGTGCAGCCAAAGGACTTGGAAGCCAGTGAAATCAGCGTCCGCCTTGGTGCTACTTGGATTCCCGCAGAGTATGTGCAGCAGTTTTTGGAGGAACTTCTGGATGCCCCCTACTACACGCGGCGGATGGTCAAAGTGGAATTCGCTGCGTATACCGGCAACTGGACCATTACCAACAAGAAATTTGGTGACGGCAATATCAAAGCAACGGTGACCTACGGTACGAACCGCGCCAACGCCTACCTGATTGCGGAGAACGCCCTGAACCTGCGTTCTACCCAAATTCGGGATAAAGTTACGGCGGCTGACGGAAGCGTTTCTTGGGTGCTGAATAAGGAGGCGACGCAGGCTGCACAGGAAAAGCAGCGCCAGATTTGTGAGCAGTTCCAAGACTGGATTTTCAAGGAACCGGAACGCCGCCAGCGATTGGTCGCCATCTACAATGAAAAATTTAACGCGCTGCGTCCCCGCGAGTACGATGGCAGTCACCTGAAATTTCCGGGCATGAACCCGGAAATCACCCTTCGCCCGCACCAGTTGAACGCCATTGCCCATGTGCTGTACGGCAATAATGTCCTGCTGGCGCACGAAGTGGGGGCCGGCAAGACGTATGAAATGGTGGCCAGTGCCATGGAGAAAAAGCGACTGGGGCTTTGCAATAAAACGCTGATCGTGGTTCCCAACCATCTGACCGAGCAGATGGCATCCGAAGCGCTCCTGCTCTATCCGAACGCTGAAATTCTGGTAGCAAAGAAAACCGATTTCAAAAAGGAAAACCGCAAGAAATTCTGCGCCCGCATTGCGACCGGCAACTATGACATCATCGTTATCGGGCACAGTCAGTTCGAGAAAATCCCGCTTTCGGCAGAACGCCAGAATATGTACCTGCAAAGGCAGATTGATGACGTCATTGACCAAATCGCACTTTTGAAAAGCTCTCGTGCTGAGAACTTCACCATCAAACAGATGGAGAGGACACGGAAGCAGCTCAAGAAAAAGCTGGACAAGCTCAACGACCAGCAGCGCAAGGATGACGTCGTCACCTTTGAGGATCTGGGCGTGGACAGCCTGATGGTGGATGAGGCACATTATTTCAAAAACGCCATGATTGCCACCAAAATGCGCAATGTTGCGGGCATTTCTCAGACAGAAAGCCAGAAAAGCAGTGATATGCTGATGAAGTGTATGTATCTTGATGAGGTGACCGGTGGGCATGGTATCGTGTTTGCGACCGGTACACCCATATCTAACTCCATGACGGAAATGTACGTCATGATGCGCTATCTGCAAAGGGGCTTGTTGGAAAAAGAGGGCTTGCTCAACTTCGATTCGTGGGCATCGACCTTTGGGGAAAGCATTACAGCGATTGAGCTTAACCCAACTGGTACAGGATACCGCACAAAAACCAGATTCGCGCGATTTTATAATCTGCCGGAACTCATGAGCCTTTTTAAGATGTCTGCGGATATTCAGACCGCCGATATGCTGCATTTGCCGGTGCCGGAATTGACAGGCGGCAAGCCCACCAATGTGGTGTTACAGCCAAGTGAAGTCCAGAAAAGAATGGTCAAAGGCTTGGCAGACCGCGCCGAAAAGGTCCGAAGCGGAAAAGTGCAGCCCACGGAAGATAATATGCTGCGCATCACCAATGACGGCAGAAAACTTGCACTGGACCAGCGGCTTATGAACCCTTTATTGCCGGATGACCCCGGCAGCAAGGCCAACGCCTGTGTGGATAAGGTATATGAGATATGGGAAAAGACCAAGGAGCAGCGATCCACTCAGATGATTTTCTGCGACCTCAGCACCCCCAAGGAGGACGGCTTTGACGTATACAACGATGTGCGCGATAAGCTGGTTGCCAAGGGCATCCCCAAAGAGGAAGTGCAGTTCATCCATGATGCGGATACCGAAACAAAAAAAGCTGAACTATTTGGAAAAGTCAGAAATGGCACTGTGCGCGTCCTGATGGGCAGCACCCAGAAGATGGGCGCTGGTACCAACGTACAGACACGGCTTATTGCGTTGCACCATCTGGACTGCCCATGGCGACCTGCTGATATTGCCCAGCGCAACGGACGCATGGTCCGCCAAGGCAACCTGAACAAGGAAGTTTCCATATTTATTTACGTTACAGAGTCAACTTTTGATTCGTACAGCTGGCAGCTTGTCGAGAATAAACAGAAGTTTATTTCGCAAATTATGACGTCAAAATCCCCAGCCCGCAGCTGCGAGGATCTGGACGAAGCTGCGCTCACTTATGCCGAAGTCAAGGCTTTGGCAGCGGGTAACCCCATGATCAAGGAAAAGATGGACTTGGACATTCAAGTGGCGCGGCTGCGGACCCTGAAAGCTGCCTACACCAGCCAGCATTACCGATTGGAAGATGCGATAGCCGTGGCTTTCCCGCGCCAAATCAAAGGAACCGAGCATCGAATCCGTGCATTTGAGCAGGATATTCAGACAGCAAAAGAACACCAGTCTTACGATGCCGATAAAAAGCTCATCTTTTCTATCGAGTTGGACGGGAAAACCTACGATAAGCGCGAGGATGCTGGTAAGGCGCTGCTGGGGCTTGTCGGTGCAGCAGTGCGGGCAACGAAACCTGTGACGGTAGGTCACTATGCAGGCTTTGAAATCACAGTCGAATATAAACCGCTGGAAAAGGTATTTCATGCCCACCTTGTTGGCGAGGCAACGCACACGACAGAACTGGGTAATGATGCTGCCGGCAACATGATTCGCTTCCAAAATGTAGTTTCTGCTCTGCCACAGGACCTGAACCGACTGCATGGCAGTCTGGAACAGCTTACAAAACAGCTTACCAATGCAGAGGAAGAACTGAAGCAGCCGTTCTTGCAGGAGCAGGAACTGAGCGATAAAAGTGCCCGCCTTGCCGAGCTGGATGTCCTGCTGAATGTGGGCAATGATGCACCCATCATTGAGGGCGAAGCGGAAGAATTGGAAGAAGAACCGGAAGATGCACTGATTCAATCGGATGATGAATTGGAACGGTAAATCGACAGCCTTGCAAAATAAAATCATTCCTGTATGATGAAGGTGGAGGTGGAAATTATGCTGATTCAACTTGGAAAAAATGTCGCTTTACTCTGGATTCTTAGGATTCTTGCGGTGCCGGTCGTGCTGGTGCTCTTTGCAGCGGGCTTTCTCCTCAATCTCCTGTACGGAGTTGTGGGAGCCTTTGGCGGGTTGTTGTCTCTCCTCGGCGGTGTTGCTGCTATGCTGGCGCTGCTGGATGGCTGCTATGGGGAAGCAGCAGCTTCTGCCGCCGTTGCATTTCTGATCAGTCCAATTGCGCTGCCGCAGCTGCTTATGTGGGTGGGCAATCTTCTGATTTGCGCCGCGTCCGCGCTGTACACTTACCTTTATAGATTGTGAGGAATCCCATGAAAAAATCTATGCTGATTTTGACCCTTATGGTTGCTGCCCTATGCGGATGCGCCGCGCAGCAGCCGACAAACCTTGAAACACCCGAAACCAGTGTGATGGTGGAGGTTACATCGGAAACCAGCAGTGGAGCAACGCCGACTGCCACTCCTGCACCAACGCCTGCTCCTACGCCGGTGCCAACAGCAGAGCCTACCGCAACACCGGCTCCCACCGCAGCCCCGACTGCGAAACCTACCCCAGCTCCTACTGAGGCTCCTGCCGCAACCGCTGCACCTGTGCAGCAGGCGGAGGCATCGCAGCAAGTATCCATGAGCTATGGTGCAGTTCCGTTTGACCTTGCAGCAGGGACTGACCAGTGGTGGAGCATTGACAGTTCCGATTCAGCTTACTGGGCGGTAGCGGAAAATATCAACGCCATGCGCGCCGCGGCTGGTTTGCCTGCGCTGACCGTAGATGGTGGCTTAAGTTCTATTGCAAACTCCCGTTGTGATAGTTTTGCATCTGGTGGCTCGTTTGACCATTCCGGTGCCGTCTGCGGTGAAATCATTGCAGCCGGTCCGTTTGCATCCGCAAGCAGCGTTTGTGCTGCATGGCAAAGCAGCCCCGACCACTACGCCAGCATCGTGTCGCCCAACTATTCCAGCATGGGAATCGGATGCTGGTTTTGCAGCACGGAAGCAGGACAGTATACCTATTGGGCAGTAACTTTTCAGTGAGGTCATAAACATGGAACGAAAAAAGACAAGGCTGAACGAGTCCGAAATGAAAGTTATGCAGATTATCTGGAACGCCGGGCACCCCATTACAGGGCAGCAGATTCTAGGCCAGATCACCGAGCAATACAAAGGTTCGTGGCATCCGCGAACGATTTACCCTCTGATGAGGAAACTAAGCGAAAAAGGGATGATCCGTGATGTCGGCAGTGCCCGCGTAGGCAAAGTCTATGCGCGGCAGTTCCTGCCTGCAATCAGTCGCCCGGAGTACATGGCGCTGAGAATCATGGAAACACTGCCGGAAACAGAACTTCCGCAGTTTCTCAGCTACTTTTCCTACTAAGTGACAATTCGTATAATAGCTTTTCCCGGCAGCAATGCCGGGACTTTTTTATTGGCTTTCCAGCGTCTGTACCCACAGGCGCTGTTTTTATATAGATGAATTTTGACAAAGAAAGGACTTGTGTGCAATGAATTACAAATTCAAAATGAGGCAGCGCGTTACAGCCCTTTGCATGGCGGCGATGATGTGCTGCGGTATGCTCCCCTATGGGGCACTGGCGGAGGACAGCGCAAGACCGGTTGTGGTCGCAACGCCGGAACAGGCGGCAACGCAGGAAGCAAAATCCGAAAGCAATGCCAACAGTACCGCAACCCCGGAAACAGCCGATGAATCCCCGGATGAGGATGCTCCACAACAGGAACCTGAAACCGAGGGCGACACTGGCGGCAGTGACGAACTGTACGAAATCTGGCAAAAGATGTACCCCAGCTTGACGCAGGAACCGACCGGATATTATCTGGATTCCTATGGCCTGCCGGTACTGGTTGGTGAAACCAAAATCAGCATTGAGGGCTGGGGCAATGAAGATTACAGCAGCGTCAGTGATGATTCTTTCCAGCAGGTGGCGCTTGATGCTGCACTTCTGGATGCGGACAGCACGACTGCTGCGTTCCCGCACATGAATGGCGAGGACTACGCCATCGTGCCTATCAGTATGCAGGTTATGTACCCCGCCAACGGCAGCAGCGCGGACATTACGCTGCCCGATAGCGTCGAGTTGCTGGGATATAGCTTTACCAGCGGCGATTTGACCCCGGCAACCGAAGAAGAACGCCAGAGCCAGCTGCATTATGAATTCTCTGAAATTTCCGCAAGCGTGGCGGGTATCTATGTGAAAGCCAGTGAGGATTTCAGCGTCACCATGACTTACACGGATGCAACGCAGACACTGACGAAAACCGTCCATGTTACGCTGGACGATTCCGCACCGGTGCCGGGTATTTTGCAGGATCGCTTTGCACAGGAAACGCAGGTTTCAATGTGTTCGGCGGATGATGGTATTGCAACTTACGCCGGATTGCAGGTTACCCAGTGCGTGAATACCTCGGTTGGTTGGATGAACTATCTGGGCGGTCAGCCTGCCCTCTGCGGTGATCGCGGCAAGTGGGCATGGGGACCCGGTGCTACCTATAAGAACAAATATCCACCGGTAGCCAATTATACCCCCGCTGGTCAGGTGTGGGTCGAAGCTGAATACTTCAACAAAGGCTGGGTGCCGGATCAGGCCACGTTGTGGTCGAAAGGCTTCAATAACGGTGCGCCTGCGGTTGCGAGTCTTGCCTTAGATGCAGCAGATAATGCAACAGACAATTACCTCGCACTGCTGTCTTGGCAGGCAGAACAGTATCCTGACAGCATCGCTGCCGAGATCGTCAATGCACCGGAAGCCTATGCGGCACCGACCGGCAAGACCGTGTATGTGGGCACGCTGTATACGCCCAGCAATGCTGCATGGCAGCGCTTTGTGGTTCTGAACTATACCCCGGTTGTGCTTGGCGGCGACAGCGAGATTCCCGGCTTTGAAACCGGTGGCGAATCGGTGGATAAGCCGTGGAGCGCCAGCTATGAGCGCAGCGAGTCCTTGGATTTTTCCTATACGGTCAATACCGACAAAATCCAACTGGACACATTGGAAAAAGTGGATGGCGCAGGCATTGAAATTGCACCGATCCTTGATGGCATCCCTGCCGACATTGACGGCGGCAGCTGGACAATTACACCGGATGGGATGCAGTCCGTCACGACCAGCGGACATACGGCAGATGACAATTACCACCTGAACGGCGGCGATGGTTCTGTAACATGGACGGTGCATTTCAGCGTCAGTAAGTCGGCCTCCCAGAGTGGCAGCATTACCGCCAACAGTGAGCAGGACGCCGATGCACAGGCCTCCGCCGCACAGTCTGCTGCACAGAGCGCCTGCGAAGGTCAGGTCAACGGGGAAATTGAAGCTGCACTTTCTGCTGCCCATAATTACTTTGACAACCTGAAATTCTCCTACAACGAGGTAACGGTGCCCCACGGCTTTGATGCTTTCGGCGGCGACCTTGGCAGCAGCCAGCCCATCACCGTGCCCGCCAACAGCAGCAACGATTACCTCATGAAAAACGACGAGTGGTCCGTCAAAGTTGCCATCGACAAAATCGACAGCGAGACCAAACAGCGTATCAAGGGTGATGCAGCGTTCAAGATTTATGAATGGGATACCGTGCTCCAGCGCTATATCCCCGCAGGTGGCTATAACCAGTATGCGGTGGAGCGCCAGCCGGACGGCACCTACAAAGTCATCAACCACAGCAGCTATGCCAACGGTTCGGATAACATCTACTATACTCAGCGCAACGAGGGCCGTTTTGTGGTTGTGGAGAGCCGTGCCCCAAGTGGCTACTATGGCGACTGGACGGATGTAACGAACCCCGGTGCGGCAGGTTTCGTTTTGGGCAAGCGGGCCTATGCCTTTGAAATCACCAAGGCGCTGGATGGGCAAACTCTTTGGCTCGGCAATGCAGATTACAATGCTGATATTACCACTGCCAACAACGGCGGCACTCTGATCGACACCGGCGAGGGCATCGTCACGATTACGTTTGGCGACCGCGCAACCGACAAAACCTACGACACAGACCCTACTGGCATTGCCAACAATGAAAAATCCTACACGATGCACGCTGATGGCGACAAAATGCAGAACGACCGCGTTCTCGGCAGTATTTTGCTGACCAAAGTTGATTTGGATGCAGCGCGGTATCTGGCTGCGGGCAGCAACGGTGATACCACCTTGGAGGGAGCCGTCTACGACCTGTATGCAGCGGATACCATCGTACACCCGGATGGCGTCACCGGCACAGTGGATTATTCCAAAATTTTGGATGCCAACGGCAACCCCATCTGGCACACCACTGTGCTTACCAACGGCGGCTGGGATACCGATTACCTGCCCATTTTGCAGAAAGACAGACTGGTTGCCTCTGCTGCCATCAAGGACGGGAAACTTGCTTTTTCCAACCTATATATGGGGCGCTACTACCTTGTCGAGCGTGCCACAGGTTTGGTGCTGCCCATTGACGGCAACGGCAAACTGTATACGACCGGCAAATACCCGCAGCTGAATAAAAAGCTGGAGCGCACCGGCAAATACAGTGATTTGGTTCGGAAGAATAACGAATACACCGACTACCTCTATAAGAATCAGTACTCTGCCGTAGCTGAAAGCCGCAAGCTGGACGGCAGCAAGGCATGGGATGGCTATTATCTTTCCTATGCCACCGGGTATCTCTGCGATGAGGTCAACCACTACAAAACACTGACCTATGCAGATGAATCCAGCTACCATATCAGCGCTGAGCAGGAAAGCCAAGATGAAGTCCTCAAATCCAGCTTCTCGCTGAATAAGCTGGTTTCTACCACCGGTCAGCCCTCCCCGGTGCTGAAGCTGGAGGGTGCGGGCTTTACAGTCTATCGCATTTCCAAGCTGAGCAAGGAAGCGCAGTTCACCACAAACCCGGATGGCAGCTACAATGCACAAAGTATTTTGGACGTTTACCGCAAAGACAACTACGATAATTTGACGCTCAAGTACGATTTCACTGCCGAGGGGCAGGCTGTTGCCAATATGTATGAGAGCAACGCTGCCACGGTAGAAGCCTACAATGCCACCCTGACCGCAGATGGTGACTACGCCAACGGAAAAGGCAATGGCTGGGTTCCCACTGATCAGGATGCAGAGTACCGGCTGACAGAACTGTATACGAACGAGGAAGGTGTCATCCGCATTGAGGGACTTCCGTATGGGCAGTACCTTGTTGTCGAGACTACGATCCCCAAGGACGTTTTCCAATGCGACCCCTTTATCGTAACGGTCAGCAAGGACAGCCCGCAGAGCCGTTTTACGCTTCCTGCCGGCAGCGTCACCACCGCCACCAACAACTACATTACCTATAACGTGTTGGATGAAGAACTGGAAGGTTACTTGCAGCTCGTCAAGACCGATACCGAAACCGGCAAGGCGGTCAAGATTGCGAACACTGCTTTTGCACTGTACAAGTTGGATGATAAAGGCAACAAGACCCGTATCTCGATGATTGATCCTGCCAGCGGCAGCGCCACCAAGAAAACCGATGTGTTCTACACCGATGCGGATGGCCTGATGAAAACGCCTGAAAAGCTGCCGCTTGGTCGCTATTTCATTGAGGAATTGCAAGGCCCCGAAGGCTACTACAATGATCCTGCCTACTCTGTAGAATTTGAAATCACTTCCGAGCGTGTCTGGCAGGTCGTGGGCAACGCCACCAATGACATGGACGAGTACATTGTAGAAGAAAAGTATTTCAACCATGAAACCCTCGGACAGTTGACCATCCGCAAGCTGGGCAATGTCCTGACCGATTACAAAGACGGGCAGTTCATCTACACGCAGGATAATTTGGCAGGGGCAACCTACGAAATCCACGCGGACGGCGATATTGCTACGCTCGACCGTCAGGGTACTTATTGGTATAAGGATGGCGACCTTGTTGCCACTGTTACCACAGGTGCGGCAGGTCAGGTCGATGAGGTGAAATTTGCCCCCAATCGTACACAGGCCACCTATGATTTCCTCACCATCTCCCATGACGGCACCAAAGGTGAAGTGACCGTGACCCTGCCTTTGGGCAAGTACACGATCACCGAGGTCAAAGCACCCTATGGCTTTGTGCTGACGCAGCAGAGCTATAGTGTGGAATTCGGCTGGGACAACCAGCGCAATGATATTGTGCTGGCGAAAACCATCGTCAGCCACGAGCAGGACGGCGACAAGGAATGCTCGTACAGCATCGTCAACGTCAAGGACGCTTCGGATGCCCACAAGACCGCGCAGATCCTTGTCTTTGAAAATGCGCGTGTGCTGCCGACCCCCGAAAAGCCCGGTGACAAGGTCAGCAAAATTGGCGTTGGTATCTATAAGCAGGACCGCGAAACGCTGACCTATCTGCCCGGTGCTGTGTATGAACTGTACACGGTGGACGATATTTTCGCAGCAGATGGCACGAAGCTGCTGGATGCAGGCGCAAAGCTGGCTACCAGTGACCCCACCAACGACAGCGGTTTTACTTGGTTTGATGTGGATGTGCCCATTCGCGCCGAAACCTATCCGGACTCCGGCAATAGCGGTAAATACCGCATTGTCGAAATCACCGCCCCTGCTGGGTATCTTCTTGATAACAGCCCCATCGAGGTCGAGTTCACCTATGCCGGTCAAGAAGTGGCATGGCAGGTGGTGGATGGCACAAACACCAATTTGCGCACTACGGTGAACATCTCCAAACAGGATGTCACCAACGGCAAAGAGCTGCCCGGTGCCAAGCTGGAGATCCACGAGGCAGATGGCAAGCTGATTGAGGGCTGGACCTCTGCCAAGACACCGCATACCGTGCGTGGTCTGGAGCTGGATAAGGAGTACACCCTTATTGAAAAACGTGCTCCTGAAGCCTATGCAGAAGCCGAAAACATTGTGTTTAAGCTCGTACAGATTGGAAACGAGCAGGAAAACGAAGTCTATGTAAAGACCGGCGACACTTGGGAAAAGCTGGACGACACCACCGTAGTCATGCAGGACGCACCTGTATTGGATATTGACAAGGTGGACGCAGGCGGCACCTTGCTGCCCGGCGCAACGCTGACCATCCGTGATGAAGATAAAAACGTCATCGACACATGGGTAACCGACTCCAATACGCATCATGTTCCGATCTCGGAAGAGAGCATCAAGCTGTCTGATGAGAAAACGGAGCACATCTATACCCTGATGGAAGATGCCGCGCCTGCCGGTTATGAGGTGGCAAGTTCTGTTCAGTTCAAAGTCGAGCTGGTAGACGAGACGGTCTGTTTGTATCTGCGCACAGATGAAAAGGCAGACTGGGAACGAGCCGATAAGCGTCTTATCACGATGGTCGATAAGGCTACCCCGCACCATGAGGATACGCCAGAACCTACCCCTGCACCTACTCCGGCTCCCACACCTGCCCCAACACCGGTGCAGACCCCCGCACCGACTTCCACCCCCGCGCCGCAGCTGACGATCCCCCAGACCGGAGACACATTCCCGATGGCCTTGTTGGTCATTGTTGTGTTCGGTTCTATTGCTGCAATCGGTGTGCTGACCTACAAACACCGCAAATCTGAAGCTGATACCGAGGAGGACGACCAGTGATATGATTTATATCTGCATCGCAGACGGAATCCGCAGTCCGCCTGCGTTTTTTCTTAAAAATAAATATAAGTAACCGATGAAAATGCAAAATGAAAACACAAAACGCGTATGGCTGTATGCGCGAATTCCCGGTAATGATGGCGAAACACTTCGCTGCATCCGTGAGTGTGCAGCGAAAGCACAGCAGGACAACTGCAAAATTGTCGGCACCAGCGCTGACGAAAGATATGGCTGGCTGCTGCGCCCCGGCTACCGTGAAATGATGCGGCAGGTCAAGGCCGGGGAAATTGACTGCATTTATATTTACCGTATGCGCCAGATCAGCGGCAAGGAACAGCATCTATTTTGCTTTTTCCAACAGGTCATGCGGTATGGCATCAAGGTTGTAACACTGGAATACAGTCTGCGCGACAGACTGCATGAGTACAGGTTGGGAATGAAAATTGAAAACTATGCAGCGCGGCATAAACTGTCCTTTCCATGGTGAGTTGCGAAAAATGTCGCAGACTAAGCCTGAAAAGTGCGGAAAAATGTCGCAAGAAGGGATGAACTATGATTGAAGAAACCGCAGTTCGCGTGGAAATCAGCGCTGCGCGGTTCGCTAGCCAGAGTATTTTTGATATACTCCGGCTGACGGTGCAGGCAATGAGCAGCCAGAATTATGGGCAGCAAAGCCTGAGCGCGCTCAACCGGCAGGAACGTCCGCTGGCATCGGTGGACGTGAATGAAAAAACGCTGCCCTACATCCGCAGGCAACTGAAGCAATATTCCGTAGATTTCTCTGTCACAAAAGACCGAGACACCGGTCAGATGTATTTGTGGTTTAAGGGGCAGGATGTGGATCGTATTCAGACTGCGTTGGAAAACTGCATTGCAGAGCGCGGCAAAGAACGCCCAATTCCGGAACTGAGAGACCTATGCGACCGCGCCGCACAGCGCGTCAAGGAGATGAACCAGTCCCGCCCTGTACCTCCGCCGGAACATGGAGAACGCCTATGAACCAGCCGAAAAGAAACTTGAAAATTTGGGTGCCCATTGCAGCGGTTTTATGCTTCTGGCTGGGTGACTGGATGGGTCATACATACGAACTCACTGAGGGAACCACTACGCACCGGCTAGCGGCTGCACTGAACCTGAACAACCTGTTGCTGCACCCGTTCAGGCTCTCGGCAGATGCCTTTTCGCTTGGCTGCGGCATTGCCACAGCGCTCATGGCAGGGCTTATTTACCTTTGTGTGAAGTACAGCAAGCACCGTCTTATGCCCCAGAAGGAGTACGGCAGCGCCCGCTGGGGCGGCTCGGAAGATATTGCCCCTTTTCTGAATGAAAACCCGCAGAACAACCTGCCGCTCACGGCATCGGAAAGCCTGAGTCTTTCTCCAAAAATGAAAGTCACGGCAAACGATAACTATAACCGCAATAAGAACGTGATCGTGTTCGGCCCATCTGGTTCCGGTAAGAGTTACAGCGTTGCCGGCCCGCAGCTATTGCAGTTTAACAGTAACTATGTGCTCAGTGATCCGAAGGGAGAGTTGCTTCAGGAATATGGCAATGTCCTACTCTCTCAAGGATACAAAGTGAAAGTGTTCAACCTGAAAGACCGGGATAAATCCGACCACTATAACCTTTTCGCCTACATAAAAAATGAGGATGATATTCTGGTCGTCACCAAGAACCTTGTCAAAAACCTGAAAGAAGATCCCACCGCCAAGAGCACCGCCGACCCGATATGGGAGGAAGGCATGACGGCGCTGCTGGAAGCACTGATCGGCTATGTGTTCTACGAATTGGAGCCGGAAGAGCGGAACATGAACAGCGTTATGACGCTGCTCCTTATGCTGGAATCGCAGGGGGATGGTCCTAACAGCGTAAGCCAGCTGGACCTGCTGTTTGATGACCTGAGCATCAACAAGCCGAACTCCTTTGCTGCAAAGCAGTATAAGCTCTATAAGATGGCTCCCGGCAAGACCGCACAGAGCATCAATGTGTCGCTGGGGCTGCGCATGAGCGCATTCAACATTCCGTCCATTGCCAATATCTGCGCGGACGATACGATTGACCTGCGGGAACTGGGCAGCGAGAAAAAAGTGGCGCTCTTTGTTGTTACGCCCGACACAACAACGGCCTACAATTTTTTGGCGGCAGTTATGTTCCAGCAGTGCTTTCAAATTCTGGTGGATATTGCAGACCATCGCCCGGATAAGCGCCTGCCACGGCATCTGCGGTTCCTCTTGGATGAATTTCCGAACATCGGCATGATACCGGATTTTCAAATCCTTATCAGTACGATTCGCAGCCGTGACATTGCCTGCACCCTGATTTACCAGTCATTGAACCAGCTGAAAAGCCAGTACAAAGATGACTGGGCGACCATCTATGAAAACTGCGATTCTATGATCGTTCTTGGCGCAGGCGGTAACCCGGAGAATCTGGAATTCTTCTCCAAGGCGTTGGGCAAGGCAACCATTGAAGTCATGAACACATCGGAGAACAAAGGCAGTCAAGGCTCGTATACGAAGTCCTATCAGGCTCTTGGACGTGAGTTGATGACCCCAGAAGAAATCCGAACCATGCCCCGGAACTGGTGCCTGCTGATGATTTCCGGTGTGGCACCCTTTTATTCGCGCAAATACAATCTGAAAGATCATCCCAATTACCATTTGGTAGAAGCGGAAGGCGGCAAGCCTTTCGACTATGACAGACGCGCAGAGCAGTCTTTTGCGGATTTTATCAGCAATGTAAAGGACGTAAAGACTGTAAAGCTCTGTGCCGAAAATAACAACTGAACGGAGAAATGAACAATGGAAATGGTATCTACGATTACGACCCTCATCTCGAATGTCGTCACCTTTGCCGGTGGCCTCCTGCTGCTGTTCGGCGCGGTGACGCTGGGCACCAACCTGAAGGACCACAACGGTCCCGGTATCAGCAGCGGTGCATGGGCAATGGCAGGCGGTGTGCTGATTATTGCGGTTGCCACCTACTTCGGCACGCTGACAGTCGGGTAAAGGAGGGCTGCGCTATTTTTGAAGATACAATACGTAGCCAGTTGGAGGGCATTTCTGCCACGGTCAACTCTATGGGGAAAAATTCCGGTTTGCTCAGCAGCCTGACTGACTGGAACAGCACCTTGGCGGGCTATGCTGACAGCATAAGCACCGGCGTAGTTATGCCGGTGGCGCTGACCCTGCTAGCGCTTTTTATGATTCTGGAGTTGTACAATGCCACCCAGCGCATTGCCATGAACGGCAGCAACAACGCTTTTACGATCCAGCAGATTGCGCTGGTCATGCTGAAAATCGTTGTTTGCCGGTGGGCAGTAGTACATACAACGGAAATCCTGAACGCACTCTTTGAAATCGCATCCACCGTGACTACGGGCATATCCGGTTATGTCGGCAGTGGCGAGGTCAATACGACCGTTGACATTGAAAATGCCATCGCCGCGCTGCCGGGCGGCATTGGCAATATGCCGGTGGCGTTGGAGCTGATGGTTGTTGGCTGGATGTTGCGCATTGTGAACATCGTGGTCAACACTATTGTGGCTGCTCGGTTTATAGAGCTGTATGTCTACAATGCGATGGCATCGCTGTCCATAGCCACACTTTGCTATCAGGAGCTGCACGGTATTGCGGTGAACTTCCTCAAATCTTACCTCGCGGTTGCCTTGCAGGGCGCGGTGCTGTATCTGGTTATTGGCTTTTATCCAGCACTAGCCGGTTCGCTGGGCGCTGGAGGCAGCATCACGGAGCAAGCGTGGGCAATGCTGGGGCAGTCGGTGATCCTGCTGGTGGCAGTGTTTATGAGCGGAAAGTTCACGAAAGCCATTACCAATGCAATGACCTAATACCATTTGGAGATTGAAAAGCTATGATTGCCACAAAAACAAACCTCGAAATCACAGAGTACAGAGAAAAGTTCTTTTTGGGGCTATCTCTCCGCCAGCTGGCCTGCTTTGCTGCGGCTGCAGTGCTGGCGATTGCGACCTGCTTTGTCTGCCTGCACTGGCTGCGGATGGATATGCAGGTCGTTTCTTATATCGTTATGGTGGAGGTGCTGCCTTTTCTGGGACTGGGCTTTATCCACCGTGACGGTTATCCGTTTGAAAAGCTCGTGAAAATTTACTGGGCATGGCACAGCGAAAATGCAGCGGTGCCGATCCGCCCCTATAAGGAGAGTCGAAATGTTCAAAAGAAAAGAACTCGCAGAAATTCCGAATGTGAAACCTATTGCCGCCGAGACGAAAAAGCAGCGCGCAAAGGAAGGAAAGCAGCGGTCAAAGCAGCTGCGCAGATCCGCAAAACAATCCGAAATGAATGCCGCGCAGAGCGCCCGCAGCATTAAGAAGCGCCGTGCGCCTGAGAAGGCTGCGGACTGTCTGCAATATGAGCGTATGTACGAAAGCGGCATCTGTGAGGTGGAACCGGGGCTTTTCTCCATGACAATGGCATTCACGGATGTCAATTTTCAGCTGGCGCGGCAGGAAGAGCAGAAAAGTCTTTTTACCCAATACAGTGAATTTCTGAACTATTTTGACCCGGACACGCATCTGCAAATCAGTCTTGTGACCCGGCGCGTGGATGAAGCGGAGTTCCGCCGCGACACTTTCCTGCCGCTGCGTGGTGACAACCGTGACCGGTATAGCGAGGAAATGAACCGCGTTATATCGGAAAAAGCGCTGCAAGGGCAAAATGGTCTGATTCGGGAGAAGTATATCACCATCAGCTTGCATGAGGATGATTACAGAAAAGCGCAGGTTCGGCTGCTCAAACGCGCCGAGGACATCCAAAATCTGTTCAAGCGTATGGGCAGCACTGTACGCAGACTCTCCGGTATCGAGCGCCTGAACCTGCTGCATGGTATTACCCGCCCGGAAGAAGTCATGGCATTTTCTTATGATTGGCTGCTGGCAGAAGATTCCCTTACAACAAAGGATTTTATTGCGCCCAGTGGTTATAACTGGAAGCCGGAGCATGATGATTCCCGTGCTGTGTACAATGACCGCTACCAGTTTGGTGAGTATTACGGCAAGGTGCTGTATCTGCGGGATATAGCACCGCAGATGAAAGACAATCTGCTTTCGCTGCTCAGTGATTTGGACTTTGACAATGTGATTTCCCTTCATATTGATGCGATGGACCAGCAAAAGGCAATTGAAATGGTCGAAACGCAGTTGGCCTATATGCAAAAGGAACAGGGAGATGGGATGAGCAAGGCCGTGCGTATGCACCTGCCCGCATTTATGGGTGTGCGTTATGAACTGACAAATCAAATCGATGGTGCCAAGGAATTGATTGATAGTTTGCGCAATTACGATCAGAAAATTTTCAAGGTCTGCATTCTGATCCACACCTATGGCCGTAGCAATGCTGAACTGGACGAACGGGTGCAGCAAATTTGCAATACGGTGCAGCAGCAGACCTGCCGGTTCAGCCCAATTCCCTTTGAGCAGTGTGCAGCAATGAACAGCGTTTTACCACTTGGGAAAAAGGGATTGTCACTGGAACGCACACTTTTGACAATCAATACAGCCATTTACATTCCTTTCACCACGCAGGAACTGTTCCAGCCCGGTGGACTGTATGAAGGTATCAATGCTCGCAGCCGGAACCTGATTATGGTCAACCGTAAACTGATGCCAGCCCCTGCCGGTATGGTGCTGGGTATGACCGGTTTCGGAAAATCCTTCGCAGTTATGCAGATGATGGCAGGCATCATGCTGCGCTGGCCGGAGGACGACTTGGTGGTCATAGACCCGGAAAACGAATACGCACATCTGGTGGAAGCCTTTGGCGGTGAAGTTATTGAAATTTCGCCGTCCAGCAAAGCGCACATCAATCCGATGGATATTTCGGAGGATTACGGTGATGACGATAACCCGATTCGCCTGAAAAGTGAGTTCCTGCGTGATTTTTGTCAGTTGATTTTTAACCGTGAGGATTTAACACCGCAGGAACGCAATACGATCGATCAAGCAACCCTGCTAACTTACCAGAAATATCTTCTGCACCCGGAGCGCGAACAGATGCCTACACTGAACGACTTCTACAGCAATCTTCTTTTGCAGGGCGCAGACGGAAAGAACCTTGCCTCGGCATTGCAGATGTATGTGAACGGTACAATGGACCTGTTTGCCCACCAGACAAATGTGGATTTGCAGAATCACTGCATCTGCTTCAATACAGTGAAACTGGGCAAAAGTATGCAGTCCATCGGCATGATGACAGTGCTGGACCAGATTTGGAACCGCATCACCCGAAACCGTGTGCTGGGACGCCGCACTTGGATTTTCACCGATGAGTTCCAGCTACTGCTGGGCAACAGCGCCTGCACGAACTACTACTTCGAGCTTTCCAGCCGTGCCCGCAAGTGGGGCGCAATCCTGACATCCATTACCCAACACGTTCGTTCTGTGCTGAACAACGAGGATGCTCGGCGTATGCTGTCCGACTGCGGCTATATCAAGCTGCTGAATCAGGCACCGGACGATGCGAACGACATTGCGCGACTGCTGCATATCTCTGACGAAGAAAAGCGGTATATTGAAAATGCAGAGGTTGGCAGTGGGCTGCTGATTGCAGATAAAGTGGTGGTGCCGTTCAACAATACTTTCCCGCAGGACACTGAGCTGTTCAGTCTGATGGATACAAATCCTAACCGCAAGAAATAAGCCGGGATTGTAGGGGTTATGAAATGCCAGAACTATTCACGCAAACGAATAAGCAGAAGAAACTCTTTCGGACAGAAGAGGATATTGTAGCGAACATTCAGACTCAATTCGGTATGCCGCATACGGGAAAAGACCTTCTGCTTGATGCAAAAATGGGACCAAATAAAGGCCAGTCCAGTCGTCTGGACTCGGAACCAGACGCGCTATCTGATACAGGAATGTTCGATGATGTCAGTGCCGGTGACGCATCCGGAATTCTGCATGATTCTGCTGGAGGTAATAAGAATACTATCACCGGCACAAGCACACCGCGCTCCAGCCGTGCCAGCGCCTATTATGATTTGCTGCGCAGCCAGCACAAGAACGGTCACTATAAAGCTCCTGCATACCGGGTTGTGGATACAATAGAAAGTCCGCTGCAAGCCGGAGCCAGCGCTTTGAATTATCACGATGACTTCGATACGGATGCCGTTCAAAATGCAGGGCTGCACATGGCAGTAGCGCAGACTGTTGTGGAAGGCAATATCATGGCCGCAGCAGCGGACAGCGCTTTTGTAATCGGCAAACAAGCTGGCAATATCCTGAAAGACCTGAAAGACGAGACAATCAATGCGAAGGATGCGTTGAAAGCTGGTGGGCAGATTCTGCGCCTGCAAGGGGGAAAATCCGTTGTAAAAATTGGTGGTGCAACTCTACGCAGTACAGAGCAGTACCTATCTTCATTTCAGGTTTCAGCGGATGATTTCACCGGCAGTGTTCCGGGAAAGGTCAAAGAGGCTGCTACCAATACCGGGAATGTTCTGAAAAAGATAACCAAGGTGGTTCTGCACCCGCTGCGAAATCTGATTGCTATGGGAAAAGTGATCCTGATTGGTGCGGTTATTTTACTGTTCCTGATTATTGTAAGCCTGTTGGGGCAGATGAGTGGCACAACGTCCACCTCTGTGTTTGGCGCGAATCGTATTGAGGACGTTCAGACACTTGTGCAGAAAATCAACGACTACCGCAATGCAGCGGTTACCGAGGGCATCTATCAGGCATTCCAGAATGATGTTGACCCCAATGGCAATCCCTATGGGTACGATTCGCTCACCGGGCAGCGCAGCAATAATTTGCAGCATGGTGTCACTTGGAACTATGCCAATGGTATCTACAATGACACGGCAGAGATCATCTCTCTGGCAGCGGTATATTACCAGCAGGATTGGCCGCGTTCGGAGCTTGTGTCTGCTTTCAGCGACAATATTCCCTTTACAAAATTCTGCCGAGCATTGGCAGCGTATGGTCTGGATGTGACGGCACAGGAGTCAGCTCCTTATTCCTGCATGAGCTATGGCGGCTGCGTGAACGGTTACCGCAGCGAAGGCGAGGCGGTTTCCATCAAGGACTACCGCCTTGAAACCCATACTTGCAGTGAGGGTGACGATGCCTGCGGGCAGTACGATGTCGCCGCAGAGTGGCACTGGAATGAAGGCCATGCAGAAAATAAGAGTTATTCTATATGGAAAGAGGACGGCACACATGATGTGACCGTCTTTTTTCCTGTCATTTTCCCGGATGGTGCAACAGGCTCTGAACTTTCCGATTTACCGGAAGAATACCACACTGTTGTTGATGGGAAAATCAGTGCAGCCGACTGCACCGGCAATATTGTGCTGGATGATAGCGCTAATTTGTACAAGGGTGAACTGAACGACTGGTTTTATACCCCTGACGAGCTGACGGTCACTTTTACTGTTGTGACCGGCGAGGGCGATGACGCAGTTTCCGATGATTACGAGGTTACTTTTTCCAATGTAACCGCTATACCTTGGTGTCCCGGAGAGTTGAACGATGGGCAGTACGGTCACTACGATCTCGACTGCACGATTTATCTGACAGGCTATGACCGCTACACAGACCCGGAAACGCAGGCCCCAAACGGTGCGGACGGTGGAACAGGAAATCTCGAAGCGCTGGCTGAAAGCTGCGATGCAGGAACTTTGACACGGACAATCATTAAGCAGGATCAGTACGGTAATGAGTATGCCGGTAATGCGGTATCCGCCCGATATACAAAAACGATCACGCTGCCCAACGGCGCGAGCGGATTTCAGGGGTGGTATAAGGATGGTGAAGATGCTTGTGGAAATGTGGAATGGGCATCGCTTCTGTATCGCATGGACTGGGAAGAACTGTATGGGATTGTGGACGGCATAAAATGCCGCGCCACCGGCAGCGGTATGACCGAGGAAGAACTGCGGCGGTTATTTACCAGCCTGAATATTGACGCCACCACTGCACGTGGTCAGGTGGTCGCCTTTGCTCTGAGCTGCCAAGGAAAGTTTGTCTATGCCCAGCCATCTTCGCTGCGTGGCGGGCCGGGCAATCCAAGCGTGGGCATCAATCTGGATTGTTCGAGCTTTGTCCAATATTGCTACTGGGCGCAGAACCTGCCTTTTTCCGCAGGCAGCACAGCCGCCTATCGGAACGCAGCAGACCTAGTAAGTATTTCCCCGTCTGAAGTCCAGCCGGGAGATTTGCGCGTGGTATATGCCTCTGGCGGCGAACAGGGGCACGTTCAGATGGCGCTGGGCGGTGATGCGTGGATCGAGTGCTGCTATGGCTATGGCGTTGCGGTGAATATGTCCAACGCATGGATGGAGAGCAGACCGTGCTATTACTTCCGGTATGCGGGATTCTAAGGGCTACAAGAAAATGCAGCCCGGCGTGGACTGCATTCTGAAAAATAGTTGTTAGAGTTTAGGAAGATAATCAATAGCATATAGTGGCAAATTGATAAGCCAATCTTCTTTCTTGAAATCTGCCATTGAAGTCCTGACTGCGATTTCAGGTTTGTATTTTTCGCAATAGGTTTTCAGGCTTTTTGCGCGAAGATTGATTTCGGCCTTCACTTCTACCGGTATGATTTGTGAACTGGTATCGACGATAAAATCCACCTCGCAAGATCCCCGATCGTTCGTGTAGTAGTACAGACCAAGATCCTCTACTGTCTTCAGTTGCTGGCAGACATATTGTTCTGTCAGGGCACCTTTGAATTCCACAAAAAGGGCGTTTCCATCCAAAATCGTCCGACTATTAAGCCCCACCATACAGCTAAGCAACCCTACGTCCACAATAAACAGTTTGAATGCTTTTAAGTCCTCGTAGGCTTTTAACGGAATGCCTGCGGCATTGACACGAGAAACTTTATGCACCAAGCCGCAGTCGATAAGCCACATAATAGCTGTTTCGTATTCTTTGGCGCGGCCTCCTTCTCGCACAAGGCCGTAAAGAAATTTCTTGTTCTCCTTTGCAAGCTGAGACGGAATACTGTTCCACAGCATTCGAATTTTCGGAACGATTTCATTGGGGGCGTGCTTAGAAAAATCTTGCTCGTATGCAGCCAGAATGCGCTTTTGAATTACGCGCACCTCAGCAAAATCACTGTCCTCTGCGAAGCATTGAACAGCTTCAGGCATACCGCCCACGGAATAATAGTATTTCAGAGCATCAATATAAGTCTGTTTGAAGCTGGTAATGAGAGAAAAATCTCCACTGTTCAATAGTTCTGCGTAGCGTTCTTTCCCTGTGGCCATTAGAAATTCTTTGAAAGAAAGTGGATAGAGCTTCAAAAAGTCAACTTTTCCAACGGGAAAGGAAGTGCCCTCGTGCAAAGCAATACCAAGCAGAGAACCAGCGCAGATAATGTGATATTGAGGAGCATTCTCGCAAAAATATTTGAGTGAGGTTAAGGCGCGAGGAACTTCTTGTACTTCATCAAAAATTAGAAGTGTATGATCAGGATCGATTTTCTGCCCTGAATAGAGTTCTAATCCGAAAATTAGGCGCTTCACATCCAAGTCAGCCGCGAAGAGCGCCGACATCTGTGAGTTGGAATCGAAATTAATATATACGGTGCTATCGTAAGCCTGCTTACCAAACTCTTTCATCAACCAAGTCTTCCCAACCTGACGCGCACCTTCTATAATGAGCGGCTTACGGCGTGTATTGGATTTCCATTTCAATAGTTGTTCCATTGCAATTCTATACATAATCAGGCCCCCGATACAGTTCTATACTGATAGTATAGCATAGAATCGCAAAAATTACAGCGTAAATTTGGAAAAAATAACATTTTTTACGCCGAATAAGTGTAGGCGTAAACGAGGTGATACTCTTGAAGAAATTGCTCGTGATATTATTAGGCTTCATACTTTGTGCAGCGACAAAAGTCTATGCAGAAGATACTGCTACTGTAACGGTGATGGTCAAGGATATGCCGCAAAAATTGCAGAACCGCACTGTGATTGTCACACTTGGCAATGGCCCATCTGATACAGAATCAACAGTTATTGTTCTGGATGGGCTGAACAACTACACGGCAACGGTGACGGTTGCACCGTCGGAATATTACTGCGCGGCTGCTGTGCAGTATGATGCCTTGGGGGATTATCCCTTGCAGGAAATTAACCAGACGACATTTTTGCAAGCAGAAGGCGGAAACCACTACGACCTGATTTATACCTTGGTAGGCAGCAGCTGGTATGAGAGCGTGACCGGCCAGCAACGGCACTATACGTTGCAACCGCTGGAAACGCCACCAGAGAACTATGAGCCAGAACCGGCACAGGTAGGAGCCTATCTGACTGCGCCGATTGGTTTTTCCCAACACGTGATAGTTTACTTGCAGAATTTGTACACTGATGATGTCTATGATTTGGAGCTTTATGAATCGAATAGGTTAGCCGCTGTTGAACCAAATGCACTGAGCGGAAAATACACTTTTCTTTCTGCTTATGTTGTTGGCGATGCAGCAAAGCGTTACCAGTTCAGCTGTGAACAGAACGAGCTTTCCACGGAAACCGGTGCGGATTTTCACTTAACGGTGACGGACACTGCCAGTCCAGACCGCGAGATGAACACGCCCAGCCGAGATCAAAACAGCACGGTGCAGGCGGCGAACAGTTTCAACAACAGAAATACGGATGCACCGCAGCAGCCGACCGCAGAGCCGGAGATTGCTTCCCAACCTGTAAAGCAGCAGGAAAAGCAGCTTGATCTGCTTTCCTTGCTGCTGGACTTTATTCCGGTGGTGCTTGTGGGCGCGGTGCTCTTTGCAGTGCGCCGCAAGCGCCGCCATTGAGCCCCGCAGGGGTAACCGGGAGCGTGAGCGACGGTTAGCAAGCATTGCATATGGGACCCATATGCGACACTCAGGGACACCCTGAAACCCGTTAGGGCTACACCCAAACCCGAAAAGAGAGGCAAATTCTATGGAAAATCGAAAGCGCCCCATCGCCAAACGAATATGGTTTAGTGAGGACGAGTGGAGTAAAGTCGAGGCAAAAATGGGGCAAGCGGGTGCGATAAACTTTTCTGCTTTTGCAGCAGAAATGCTTTTACAAGGCGAGGTGAAAACTTACGACTTTTCAAATCTAAAGGAACTGAACGCCTCTATAGGGCGCATCGCTGGCAATATAAACCAGATTGCGAAGCGGTGCAATGAGAACAAATCGGTTCATACAAACGATGTAGAGCAGCTGCGCCGAGAGTTTCAGACCTTGAAAGCCGACTATCAGGAGCGTGTTGTAAAACTGTTGCGCAAGATCTACTGAAAAATTCTATTACCCGAGCCCTATGTGAAAGTGGATTTCACATAGGGCTTTTTTATTTGGGGAGGCGTATGATGGCGGTTACAAAAATCCACGCGATAAAATCCACCCTCGGCAAGGCACTGGCGTATATCGAGAACCCCGACAAGACAGCTGGGCAACTGCTGGTGTCCGGTTACAACTGTGAGCCGCAGACGGCTTCTGTCGATTTTGAAATGACCGCGGTGCTGGCACATAAGGTGAGAAATCTGAAAAGAAAACGGTCAACAAACCTTGCCTATCATTTAATTCAATCCTTTTCGCCGGAGGATGCCGTGACACCGGAGCAGGCGCACGCGCTTGGCAAAAAGCTGGCCTTTGAATACAGCGGCGGCAAATATGAGTATGTGGTGGCGACCCACATTGATAAGGGGCATATCCATAACCACATCATGCTCAACGCGGTTTCCTTTTACGATTACAAAAAACTGCGGACGGTACCTTACCGCACGGCGTGCCAAATCCGCGATATTTCAGACCGATTGTGTATGGAAGAACATCTGTCTGTTATTGAGGATCCGCAGAAAATAGGTCTGCTGTACCCCATAAATGCAGGAAAAAAGAAAGCCGTATCCAACCGGACAGAAATCCGCAAACGACTGAATTTCTGTTTGGAGCGGGCTACAGATTACAGCCAATTTCTTTCCATGGCAAAGGAGCTGGAAATTACGCCGACCCTGCGCGGCAAGCATATGAGTTACCGGATGGAAAACACGGGTCGCGCTGTGCGGGACAGTAGTCTATCCGATACAGACGCGTTTACTTATGCCGGCATTATTGCCCGTTTATCTGACAATACGGCAGAACAAAAGTTCCTCAAAGAGAAAATCGCGGACTGTCTTGTCTCCGCCGTCAACATGGCTGATTTGGCCGATAAGTTGAAGGCGGCAGGAATCAAAATCAAACTCATCAAAGCAACAGGTCAAATCCTGTACAAGGCAGTGGGGTTGGATGGCATGTGGGTCCCCTCTGATGCACTCGGCGCGGGCTATGCAGCAGATGAAATGGAATCTGCCTTGAAAGACAAGAAGACGCAGCTGAAAGAGGGTAGGGAAGAGCCGCTGTTCGCACTGTATCAGAAACTGACCGTCAAATATCCGGAAGTCAGTAACGCAACCGTAAAACTGACCAGCCGACAAATTGTGTCAGCCGGCAAAAATGGACTGCTGCTTCAGATAAGCGATGGAAACGGGAACCTTGCCAAAATGATGGCGAACAAAAGCCAGATCGAAACAACGCCGGATGGCGAGGTGATGCTGCAAATCGGGAACGACTTCTCCTATGACTTGGTTTATGACGATGGAACCCACGGCACGATCCGAGGTGCGAGGCTGATCGAAACAATCGAGGAAGAAAACCAGACAATGCCCCTGCAAGTCACTTTGAGCGCTGACCAGATAAAGGCAATGTCCGTGCGCGGGGTCACAATTTCCCTGCCGCAGGACGGCATCGAGCGGCTGTTTATACCTGAAAAATATGTGGTGCGCGATGTCGCTGCTGGGCGGTGTGCAGTGTATCTGTATCCCAATCACCAGTACAGCTATGTTCCAACGGGGGATGAGCATAAACGACTAAGTGTCAACGGTGAAAAACTGGGTTCCCTTCTCGGGGTGGCTATAAAACAGACATCAGAAGGCTCGTCCCTAAGCCGCAGAATCGCAGCCGTGGAACGCCGTATGGGTATCGAAAACGCCAAGCACTTAGGTGCAATGCTCCTCGGAATGACGGATCAAAATCTGTATACGGCTGGTGATTATGACACGGTCATACGGAATCTCAGAAAAAATCAAATAGACCTCGCCAGCGAGATCGCAGATATGCAAGAAAAGAAAAAAGGCTTTGCAGCAGCTGCCAAAAATTTGCAGCTTTGCAAAACCTATCGGTCCGTATGGCTGGAATATACCAGATTGCCCCTGAATCAAAAAACAGAGTTCTACGCGGCCCACAGCCAGGAACTGCAGGCTTACCACAGCGCTTCCGCAAAACTGGAGAGAGAAGGTGTGGATCAGTCCGTTGAGCCGGAAAAAGTGATTGCCCTTGCAGAAGGTGTGGAACAGCGAATCGAAGAACTGAAAGCACAGATGGAGGAGGCAAGTAAACAAGAAGAAAAAATTGTTGAGGAACAACAGACTGTGGTGCAAATCCAAAATTGCGAGAGTAATAGACGGGACAGTGAGATTGCAGTAATGTAAATAGATAGAGTCAAATTTATCTGCACGACAATATATGAATAAATTGTAAAATTTAAAACGGCAGGTGTGGGAATTCAGATTTTTTGATCTCTTACCTATTGAGGGGGAGTGCAACAATGTCTGAATGCCGAAGTGTTCTCTTGTTACGCTTTGAATTCATAGCATATGCCGCACGCGCACCTCCCAACTTTTGTGTTCGAAAACGAAAGCGAAAACAAAAGTGGAGGTAATTATGAAATTACGTGATAAGGTAAAAGAACAAGCTATGCAGATGCGAGAAGGCGATAACCAGCGCAGCCCATTAAAGGGCAGATTCACCCGTTTTATCAGGCATAGAATGAAATGGCATGCCTCCGAATATTACAGGAAGCATAAACCACGGGAAAATGTAAGCCCGTTGGACGATGTGGAAGATCAATTGTATGACCCAGAGGTGGATCGTTGGTTTCGTTATGCGGAGCTCGTTGCGGACGCAGAGCGGTTACGCGCACAACTTACAGAAAAGGAAAATGAAATCTTGGCGTTGTGCTTGAAGATGTCCCGCAACATGGCCGCAAAGGAATTGCATTGTTCGGAATCTAATATCAATAATGCCATTAAAAGAATTAACAAGAAGGCACGCCGCTAAAATGAAGGAGGAAAACTATGTGTTCTTTTGATTATCATTTTCGCAGAGCAATGGAGTATGAAGATGACTTGGTGTGGATCATGGCTTGCTACTACAATTTAATCCACGCTATTTGCCTGTTTTATTACTGGGACAACGAAAGCGAGTGCATGAATATGATGGATCATTTGATGTCTTGCTTTTGGGAAGATCTGCGGGAATTCGTGGAAAAAGAAAAGATGGCTGAAAACAAAGAAAATAAAAAGTGAAGTACTTGCCTTGAGTACATAATGGGGCTTGAAATCGGGTCAGTAGGGATAGCACTTTAATGCCATCCCAGGGCGAGTGTATTTCAACCAGTAATTCACAGGATCCCTGCTCTGCCAGTTCGCTGGCAGAGCTTTTTTGTACGAAAAAGTATGACAGAATTACTCCAACCAGAATGTGCTCTTTAGCTCCTCAATGATATCATAGGGATAACACTCAGCACAGCCATCGTGCGTTTCCATGTAGTCGATCAATTTCCGCGCAAGAGCAGTCCCTTGCTGGCTATGTCGTACCGTGGGGTGTCCTTATTAGTCCGAATCGGCAGAACAGTGCGTAAATGTACGAAACGCCTCGTATATCGCCGAGTGCCTTAGGGCGTTCGACTTCAGCACCGATTTCTTCAATATTTCGGAAAGCCAGCACTACAGAACTCCAGGTAAGACTTTTGCTGTTCGCGCGCCGGGTGATCCACAGCTCTTTAGTAAATTTGCCGTGGCGTCCCATTTTCAGATCGTAAGTGAATGGCAAGCCGGAAAGCGTTGTAAATGGGTAATTGCGAAAAGCAACAATGCAGTTCCAAAGAGTTTTCTCGGTGGGATTTTCCCGCAAGCGCTGCACAGCCATATAACGGCGCTGGCGTTCGGCGCCGGTGCTTAGGTTGTCTGCAGAGGTTTCGGCAGGGAAGTACAGGCATTTGCTGTAGGGTAGGTACGAAGCCACCGAGGATGTGGAAAGCTGTATATCTCGCGCAGTGAAGGCGATAGCGTCCTTATGAGGAACACCTTCCTGTTCATACGCAGAGAATCGCTCATTGACCCGCGTGGCGATTTCAGACCTATATACGCCGGCGGTGATCAATAGTTTGCGCACCTTGATGGGGTTCAAAGCCAGTTCGTCTGCAATCTTCTGCAGGGAAGGGTGGCTCTTCCCAGAACCGTACAGCAGCACAGCCTGCTGCATCTGGCGGCGGAGAAGTTCCTGCGTATTGTGATTCGGTTTTCTTGGATTTGGGGCGTCATCTGAATAATGTTGATTTGATGGCTGGACCTTATTAGCGTCACAAGCTGTTTTCACGAAATCTGGCTCCTTGCTGAAATGGGGTAGGGGAGAGGGGGCTACAATTGAAAGCCGGGAAATGAGTTTTGAGTCAAATACAAGGCGTGCAATTGTATGGCGTCACAATCTATATAGATGCCTCTTAAAACAGCCGTGCAACCCATGCACGGCTGTTGCTGATTATTTCAGCTTATCAATGATTTCATCGGCACTCATGCCCTCGGCCAGAAGCTTCTTCAGCATGGCCTCTGCCTCACCACGCTTTGCAGCCTCAGCAGCCGCAGCCTCAACAGCGGCCTTCTTGGCCACCAATTTAGCCAATTCCTTGTCGAGCTTCTTAGCTGCAGTCTTCTTGCTTTTTAGTTCTGCTTTCAGCTCTTCGATATTTGCAGCAACAGCTGCAATTTCATTAGCCGCAGCATCCTTTTCAGCCTGCTTTTCCGCAATAAGCGCTGCATAATCAACCGTCAAAGACTTCTTGTTTTTGCTACCTTTAGTTCTGGGCATAAGTACCACCTCTCACACTTTCTTTTTTATATCTCGAGTATAGCATTATGCATTGGAAATTGCAAGGGAGAGCAAAGTAATACAAAAACAATGTACATAATAGGCCTGCGCTAACACTTTTCAGGCCAGACAATTTTCATGGAATTCATGACTGTAGTTTGTTTCTAGTTCTAAATAGCCACCGATTTCTTTCATGCTGCACAACCAATCTGGGGTGCAACATAGATATGGGTTATTTTACTGTCCCCCCATTTCATCGTGTTGCATTTCTTTCTTGAAATCCTGCAGCATATCTAAATAATTATATTGCGGTTTGTATCCGAGTTCTTCCACCGCTGGTGTAATATCCATAATGTACTGCGGCGCATTTGGCTTGTCCGGTCGCATGATAATCTCAGATTTTCTGCCATTTTCGCCGAAAATCTCAACCATTCCTTTGATCTGGTCTAAAAGCGATGTGCCAACTCCTGTTCCCACATTGTAATATCCACACGGTCTGTCAACAAAGAGGGCTTTGTAAAGCATCTGGCAAAAATCCTTGACATAAACCATGTCTTTCACACGGCTGGAATCTCCCCATACTTCAATAGGCTCGCCGGCTCTCGCTTTGTCAATCAACAGGCGATAGCCAATTTTTCTTTGAACCCCATCGACATAAAATGTATCTACTGGGGAATACAGATAAATTGTAGGCAAACGGAATATAAACTTCTTCAGTCCGTACATTTGGTGATAGTTTTCAATCATATCTACCGCAAAATTTTTGGACATCACATAAATCGTATGGTCACTCGTAAAACTAAACTTACGGGGCAAGTCCACGGTCAGCAAAGGATTTTGTTCACCGTAGTCCTTTATGTCACCAAAACTTTGCGCGAAGAGAATCCTATCCGCGTTATTCACTCTGCAATATTCAAGAATATTCAGGTTGCCAATAATATTGACATCAATATACTTATAGGGATTATAGCCTTTCATTCTCGCCGGCATTGCACCGGCAAGGTCAACCACGGCATAGATGTCGTTTGGCAGTTTAGAAAATTCTTCTTTCTTTGTGATGTCAACCCTATAATACGGCACTTTGAACTGCTCAAAATAGTGAGTTTCGCGGGTTCCTGTTGCAATCATCTGGTATTCATCGCCTACATAATGCTCTAAAAAGTACTTGACAAAATACTGCCCCGTATCACCACTTGCGCCAAAAACAACTATTTTTTTCATCATAAAGCCCTTTCCGATTGTTACGCCAATTTCACTTTAACATATTTGCTTTGGTTTCCGAGGACTTCCTCAATCCGTTCCTGGCTCTCAAACTTGAGCACCAACGTACCGATTGCTTCGTTTGCGGCTTCAAAGCCACCAACAGGTGTACCTTCTTCAATCCAAAGGTCGCGTTCAACGACGTTTACTGCAATCTCATCAGAAATCCAAAGTTCCTTGAACACACCCGGTTTATCACTATGAAGAATGATTTCTGCCCAGCAGCCATCATACGGTTTCTGTTTAATCTCGTCCACCGGAAGACCCACTGAATACTTGACCACATTTGTAATCATGTCTACGCCAGTTGCGTAACGAAGGCACTCCGACAAACGATTACCACCACCGCGTGGAGACAACTCCATAATATATGCCTTGCCGTCAGTTCCCTCACGGGTTTCAATATTGTAGACGGCGGTTCGCATCTTCAAAAGTTTCAGCAGACGTTGAATCTCGTTTTTCAGTTCTTCCTGATGTTCTGCTGTCATAGAGGACGGCCAACTATAAGCCGCCGGGGTGTACGGATTCTTCGCCTCCCGATCAAATCGCTGGCAGTCAAAAGAGACAAATTTCAGCTCGCCATCAATGGAGAAGCTATCCGTATCGGACGAATATCCATGCTGCGTGATAAAGTCCTCAATAATAAACTCATCCGAATGAGAGTAGGAAAGTGCATACTGAATGCTCTTTTTTAAATCTTTCGGGTCATCCACACGGGTAACGCCTTTACTTCCTGCGGAATCAGTCGGCTTTACAATAACAGGCCAGTGGAAAATTGCAACATCCTTGAGCGCATCATCCACATTCTTATAGCCCTTAGCGGTCGGAACCGTAAATCCATTTTTTGTCAAAAATTCACGGAACTTTCCTTTATTCTGCAGAATACAGACCGATTCATAAGGACCAACATTAGGCAGCCCCATCTGTTCAGCAACATAAGCAGCCGTAACAACGCCCGGGTCACAAGCAAAAGACATAATACCATCAATATTATGTTCTTTGGCCGCTTCAAGAGTCTTTTCTTTATCGATAATACTTACATTGATATATTCGTCCGAGAATTTATGTGCGATATTGTCCGGAAGATAGTCGGCAGTAATTGTATAGATTCCAAGTTGTTTTGCAGCTTTTATTACCGGGAGGGCATAGCGTGAGCCTCCCAAAATCATCAATTTCTTCATCTTTGGTACTCCTCAATATTTGCAACTCAAGACAATATCGCAAATTCTATCAACATCTTCCAACGCCAAATCAGCATACAGCGGCAATGTCAGGACGCGCTTGCTTATATGTAATGCAACCGGAGTTTTTGTTACATCGTACTTTCCATGGAAACATTCAAATGTATTCGTCAATGGATAAAAGTACTTTCTTGCTCCAATCCCGTTTTCAGCCAACTTGTCAAAGACTTCTGCACGGCTTGCACCAAACAGTCTTTCTTCAAAAACTACCGGGAAATACGCATAATTGCTTTTAACGTCATCTTGGACACAGTTAAGCTGAATGCCGTCCACTCCATTCAACCGTTCACGGTAGCGTTCCACCACTGCTTTGCGTTTTGCAATCTCTTCATCCACGTGGCGGAGATTGCAAAGTCCCATCGCTGCACAGAACTCATTCATCTTTGCATTTGCGCCGACTGCCGGAACTTCTTCAGGACCATGAATGCCAAAGTTCTTCAGCTCGTAAAGTTTCTGACCGAGCTGTTTATCCTTAAAGCAAACTGCTCCTCCCTCAATACTATTAAAGACCTTCGTTGCATGGAAACTAAAGCAGGATGCATCACCGAAAGAGCCTATGCCTTTCCCCTTATAAGTTTCCCCAAATGTATGAGCCGCATCGTAAATGACTTTCAACTCATACTTATGGGCTATACGCTCGATTTCCTCCACATTGCAAACATTTCCATATACATGAACCGGCATAATTGCACAGGTACGGTCTGTAATCAGCTTTTCAATTTTGCTTGCATCCATGCAATAGGTTTCAGGATCAATGTCGCAAAAGACAGGAGTCAAACCATTTCGAACGATAGCATGTGTTGTAGAAGCGAATGTAAACGGGGTTGTAATGACTTCTCCCTGCAGATTCATTGCTTGGAGAGTAAGCTCCAGTGCCATATGGCCATTCGTCAGCAAGTCAATGTTTTCGACACCAAGGTATTCACACAAATCAGCCTGAAGCTCTTTGTGCTTTGGCCCCATATTTGTCAGCCAATGACTATCCCACATAGGGGAAATTTCATTCATGTATTCATCAAGCTCTGGCATTGACGAACGTGTCACTAAAATTTTGTTTTCCATATACAGCCCTCCTCATCTTTTTAAGAACGATTTAGTCATTCCTAATAGATATTCAAATTCTTCTAGATTTAATACTGCAGATACTCCAATGTAAATTGCTGCACCTGCAATAATCTGAATCAGCAATGTAATAGCCGTAGGTAACGGAAGGAAACCTATAAAATAGACACATATACCCATTCCTACCGCAAGTAAAATACCGGGGGCAAAATCTCTGACCTGCTCCAAATAGCCATAACCAAGTAGTTTTCTATTCGGCCATGAATTGATGATTTGACTCAAAGCACTACTCAGCAACAAGCTATATGCCATTGCCATTACACCAAACCACATTGTGGACAGCAGGATTGTCATTCCCATAATTTTTTTTATAATTTCGAGTCTCAGGAACCAATCGCTGCGTCCCATTGCATTGATGGCATTTAAGTTTGCGGTGTGTACTGGCCAGAACATATAGGTAATGCAAAAAACTCGAAGAAACGGTACACAAGGGAGCCATTTATCGGTAAGGACTATTTTGACAATCGGCTCAGCGCAAAAAGCCAATCCCATCATCAACGGAGCCATAACGTATGTACTCGTTTTAATCGCTCGACGTGTCATTTGTTTCACACGGTCTCTGTCATCTTGCACATTTGACATTGTCGGCAGCAATACGCTATCAATCGAAGTGTTAATATTGGTCACAATAACTTTTGGAAACTTATCGCCCTGATTATAAAAAGCTAAGTCTGATGAGGAATACATTTTTCCTATAATCAGATTGCGGAGATTATTATATGCCGTATCTAACAGCGAGGACACAAGCAGTTTCCAGCCAAAGGCCAACAAGTCTTTCAATCGTTTCCACGAGAATTTTTTCTTCGGTCTCCATTTAACAGTAATCCAAAGGATAAGTGTATCAATAGCAGTATTTGAAAGTTGTTGCGCCACTAATGCCCACACGCCAAATCCTGTATAGGCTAATCCAATTCCTAGAAATGCCGAAAGAATCGTTCCGCCAATTGTTGAGAAGAAGAATCTCTTGAAGAGCATATTTCGAGAAACATACGCCTGTTGGATTCCCTTAACACCCGATATCACAATCGTTAAGCTGAGGACGCGAATTACAGGCGTCAAAGTAGCATCCTCGTAAAAAATTGCAATATAGGGTGCTGCAGCAAACATTCCTGCATACAAGATAAGGCAGATAACAAAATTAAAATAAAAGACAGATGAAAAATCCAAGTCATCTGCATCCTTCTTTTGAATCAATGCCGTTCCCAGTCCACTGTCAACGAAGACTTGTAGAATCGCAGTAAAAACTGTTACTAGCGCAATCGTTCCATAATCTTCAGGCGCAAGAATACGCGCAAGGACAATGGATACTATAAATGATACAAGCTGGGCACCACAGCGTTCAGCGAAACGCCATAGGAAATTACTTAAAGTTGAGTTCATCGTGCTACATCATCCATCCATTCCAAAGTATTTTATTGCCTCCTTCGCAAATTTCTCCGTTTCCTTCAATCCATTAGCATTAAGTACCTGATAGCGTTCAAGCGTTTTGCTTGCGGTTTCCTTCGCCCATAAAATTTGTTCTTCACTATTTCCAAATGCCACACCATAACATTCTTCTTTTGTATTTCTATAATCTTTCCACGTTTTCCCTTCTTCCGGGATTACAATTGAAATACAGCCACAAATTGCTGCAATAGCAGAATATGCTGTTTGGGTATCATATGAAATACAATATTTGCTTTCATTAAGAACTTTTACCTTATCCTGCTCTGTTAGGTCATCAATAATTGGACCATCAAAATTTTCCGGTAAATCTGTCCTATTACTTCCCTTGCGGATCACATAGCAGGAACCTGACCTAACTCCAAAGTTTGTTTGTTTATATAGATCTAAATTAAAATAGGCTACGGTAAGTATTCTGTTTTGAGGATTTTTCTTCTTATCGTTGAATACGTTCCTATACGCATAAAAGAGATCATTTGCTCCGTATGCATCATCACCATATCGGTTATAAAAAAGTAACCATCTGACTACATTTTTTGCACGCAAGAAGTTACCATAGACAACATCCGGGTATATTACAATAGTGTTAGAACCAACAATTGGCAGTCTTTTTTCTCGGCATCCATGAATAGTCATATTTACATATCCAGAATATCGATCGCTATTATTTGAAGAGTTATTCAGTCCAAGCTTTACTACTAGTTTCTTATAATTATCAATAACTTTAAACCGTGCGTGTTTTACCCAAAAATACTTTTTTCCATATGACTCGCCATCATTAATGTAATATATACGAGCATCGTATCCTAGGCTCTCAAGATTTTTACAAAGGACATGAAGTGCAATGGCTCCTCCCCAGCGTTGTCTCGTTGAAACTATAACAAACTCCACCTTTTTATTTATCACTTGTCCACTTCCTCCTTCACACTATCATTGCCGCAAAAATTTTTGTATCCATCCTTCATATGTATATGGTGTTTTATTTTTCCAATCTACGTCTTCCTTGCTCGTCTTTAGAAATTTGGAGATTTTTTCTTCGTTTTTTCCATCCACAATTAGGACATTAGAATCGCTGTAAAAAGCATAATTTTGAATACTTTTATTATTTGTAAGCAATTTTTTATTATAAAATAAAGCTTCCAATGTTCGTACCGTCAATCCGCTCTGACCAGGTCGAAGCAAATCAACAACTATATCACTATTCAACGTATGTTGCAAGAATTCTCCATATGGCATTCCATTTTCTTTTACCCAATCTGAATCTTGTGGGTCATAGTCGCTTGATCCATCTTTTACCAACGTAAAATCGCACTTGATATTGTTTGCTATCAGTTGCTTTCGAATTTCCTTCATCATTGGATAACGGCCTTTGTCCAAACATACACAAAACGCTGTTGTTTGATGAGGAGTTAAATTAGTGCTCTTATATGTAAGAGGAATATAAAATTGATTGTTCAATTTCCAATTATATTTTTTTGCATCATTTGAATCAAATGTCCATACTTCGCAAAACGGAGAGACCAATTTTTCTTTCCATGCAGTCATAGAACTTTGCTTATTCCAATTCCATAATATTAGTTTTGCATTGACGTTCATTTTAGCTCTTATAAATGGTACAACCTTAAAGCTATCAAAGACAACGATTATATCAAATTTTTCTAAATCAAGAGCCAGTATTTTTTTTACTTTTAGTTCTGATCTTTTGCCATAGGAATTTTGACAAATAAATTCAGATAATGGGAACACCGTACACCCATGTTCATTTAATTTTTGATTGTAGTATTTTTCAAAGTCATCAGTATCTAATTTAAATATTGCAACTTTATAATTATTGTTTTCAGTCACATTCATTTGCCTTCCATTTATTTTCGTTTACTTGCACACATTTTTCAAGTGACGCTCATATAATTCACAATGTAGACGGATGCCGCAGTTATAAAAAGGGATTTGATGACCATAAACATCAGCCAACGAGTTTACAGCCCTAAAACCAGTTGTTACGTTGACTGCACGCAATGATTAGTAGCACAAAATCCATTATTCTTGGGACATTTAACGGCTTATACCAGGAGAATTTCAATCTCTATTTGTCTTGATTCCGCTTTAGGTTTTAACCGCAGGAGTATTAATTTGTTTAAACTCTTCGTTATCGCCATTAACTGTTCATTTGCTCCTGAATAGAAGTGATAAGCAAATTTAATTATTGAATTACACTTGAAGTTTTCCTTTTTTCAAAGCCATAACAATAGCCATTGCCAACGGAATTGCCACAGAATTATTGAATGCAGGTTCAGCAATCGATGATATTAGTAAATATATGAAAGCAAACAATCCGCTTAAATACGAATCAATATTTACTCTATATAATTTCTGAATTTTCTTGAATAAAAAACTAAGTATATATATATAACAAATTGTCCCTATAACACCGGTCTGCCCGAAAATAATTGGCCAAAACTGATCATCGAAAAAAGTTCCATCTGTTGAATTGCGGAGCTCATATATGCGTTCAAATCCATATTTGGAATACACAGGTGAGTAATTTGCTGCTGCACTATGGGAAGCATATGTAGCGAATCCTGTTCCAATCGGGAAATAATCTCGCATAATAAGTAAAGAAGTAAGCAGCATCACGGATCGCGCTGACTGTCCTCGCAAGTCAATAAAATAGAAGTAGATTTGCGACCATGCGCAGGCAATACTTATAATGCCGACAATAACAATCTGCCATACCTTTAGTTTCCCGTGCAATTTTTTTATAATAATATAAAGCAGTATGTATACAATTGCGCTGACGACAGCTTTGCTTCTAAGAGTAAAAATCATCATTACAAGATTTATCAGGATATACATTCTATATTTATCCACCTGATATATTGTCATTACCGCAATTAGGAATGCACAGACTCCAGCAAAATAGGTAGGATGTCCGTAAAACAGTACCGCTGATTTTAATCCATATCTGTATTCTGCTGGGAAAATATTGAAAAAACAATCCACTATAAAAATGAGCATTAGTAAAATTGTTAAAAGTTTTGCTGTATCTGCTATATATTTACCTTCCAACGTACTTTGTCTTATATACGATGAAAAAAAAGCTATCGCACCGAAAAATTTCAAATTTGCAAGTAAATCGATAAAAACCAAATTCCATGTTTGATAATGATATATGATATTACCCAGAAGGCCGGTAGCCACAAATAAGATAACCGCAATATAGTACCCACGTTTTTCTTTCTTTATACTAACTCTACCTCGTTGTAAAATTTTAAGGAAAGAAATCCCGCATAAGATTAAAAGTGGGGCCTCATCTATATATGAGAACAACGATGATATATTTGACAATGCTTCCTGAAAGGTAAAGAGTAGCATCCATACTACAATTAGAAATTGATTATATTTTATGCTTTTTGTTTTCACGTTTTCTGTCCCTTACTTCTTTCCATTTTCATTCTTAACAAGCAATAACAAAGTAAACATTTTTTCCACTTAATTGCAATCAAGAAAAGTTTCTTTCCCATTTTTTCTTTATTCAATGGGATTTCGTGAAGCACTTTTTGAAGCAAATCATCATCAATAATCTCTTTAAGGATTTTAATTTTATTTTTTTTATCTAAATTTGCAATTACAATCATTTTCATAGATGCAATTGTGTTCGAAATAAATGGACCCGCAATCCGGTTTCTCACAGCAACGCAGTATTGCATTTCATTGCAAACATCCACGCAATCCAGATAAAACTTTTTTATTCTTTCAAATCTATCCGCTCTATATGTGTGTGTTAGAGACATTTCGTTTTCACAATAATAGTAAAGTGCTTCCGGAATTATCGATACCTTTTCAACTGTTTTGTATAGTCTTAATAACGAATACACATCCTCAGATATAATGTCTCTCTCTGAAACAAATCTCCAATTACTTTTTTCAATTAGCTGCATAGAATATAGGCAAAAGCAAGCGCTTAACCACAAATTAACGCTATTCCCTGTCTTCGGATCCATTGAAATCAAGTCTGGCAATAATACATCTTGAACTTCAGAACCCTCATAACTTTCTTTTTTTGTAGACGGTATATGCGTTTTGATGATTTTTCCATACGCATCCACAGCATAGTGGCCAAATAAAACTATATCACTAATATCTGTTTTTGCCGTAGTATACGCTTTCTCTATTGTGCCCGGTGCAACATAGTCATCACTGTCAAAAAAACAGATATATTCACCAGAAGCATTTTCTATGCCCGTATTGCGTGCATACCCAAGCCCTGCATTAGCCTTGTGAATAACCTTTATTCTGCTATCTTTCTTTGCCCACTCCTCACATTTTTGGGGGCACCCATCAGGCGAACCATCATCCACAAGGATAATTTCCAAGTTACTATATGTTTGTTTTACAACACTCTCAATGCATCGATCAAGATATTTTTCAACATTGTATATCGGTAATACAACGCTCACTAAGCCTGCTTCCATTAATATAATCCTCGCCAAATTAGTTCTTTATGTCCTTATCACTCTCGCTAGGCATCCTACTGCCACACACTAATCCGGAACATCTTTATTAGCCACCGAATTATTTCCACTTATACATTTTTGTCTATCTTCACATTTTCTACAATCACCGCAGTGACTCCCATCTCCAATGGAGACCTTCTGGCCTATTCTTCTGGCCTATTTATATAATTCCTTGCTCAATCACCGGCATCACATTTGAACTTTCTCACTACTTCATCTCCATTTGCTGTGCGATATCAGCATCCACGATTTCCTCGCCGGTCTTATGTTTCAGCTGCTCCTTAGAGGCTTCACTTAGACCATTGTTGATTACACAGTCCATATCACAGGTGCTACACTTGTCCAGTTCCTCTTTGGTGACTTTCCCATCACGATAATCACGGCAAATCTTTAGTTCGTATATACTGTATGGATGCTTGGTAAATAGAGCCTTGAACTTGTGTACCAGAACCCAAGTAGCCGGCTTCCAGATGTACTTGTGCATTGCAGGAGAAACACTACCAATCATCCAGCAGTCACGATCGCAGCAGCGAACCTTTTTGCGAACTTCCTCGGCTTGTGGGCTGTTCCACAGTTCATCCCAGCTCTGAGTGTTAAGGTTGCCCATGACCTCTTTATCCTTGGTACCGTTGCAAGGCATAACATCGCCGTACGGATCGATGAAGAAGGTATCAAAACTCATATCGCATGGCAGTAGACGCTTCTGGCCGTAGATGTAGTTGATCAAGCCGTGGTTAAAGTATGCACGGAACCACTTTTTCGGGCTATTACTGCGGAGCAGTTCGTTGACCAGATTCTCGAAGTTCTTTGCAACCATCGGGCGGTCATGGATGATGTTCTTCGCCTCTACAAAGTAGAAGCTGTTGTGCAGAGAAGCGGTTGCAAACTCCATGCCCATCTCGTTGGAAATCTTGTACAGAGGAACCAGATCAGGAGCATTCTTATCCTGAACGGTCATGCCGAAGCCAACGTCCTTCATGCCCATCTCACGCAGCTTCTTCAACGTGCCGTAACCACGCTGGTAACCGTTCTGCAGGCCACGGATTTCGTTGTTGGTCTGCTCCAGACCCTCGATGGAGATACGAATACCGATCTGCGGGAACTCTTTGCACAGATCTACGATACGATCTGTGAAGAAGCCATTGGTCGAAATAACGATACGGTCAGACTTCTTATACAGTTCACGCACGATATCCTTCAGGTCAGTACGGATGAACGGCTCACCTCCGGTGATGTTCGTGAAATACATCTTCGGCAGCTTCTTGATAGTTTCAATGCTGATTTCCTCTTCTGGCTTGGAAGGTGCTTTATAACGGTTACACATGGAGCAACGGGCGTTGCAGCGGTAAGTGACGATAACCGTACCATTCAGTTTCTTTTCGCTATTGTTAGACATAGTTTTTCCTCTCTAATTTACAATTTCCTATCAAGTAAATATTTATAAAACGTTGGTTTTCCATTTGCTTCAAGCGGATATTTTTGCTTCCATGTGAGTTTAAATAGTGCTGTTTCTTTTCTAAGTTCTTCCCATTGACTTTCATCATATGGCCTGCCTAACACTTTCACCAATTCATCGCATTTTGAATTATTAGGCTCAATCTTAGCAAATTCTTCAGCAATTCTTCTATCGTACTTCTGAGCCAAAACAATCATGTAATCTACCATTAGGTAGTCCACCATTGTATCATTGTTTTTCCAATAATTCAGAAAAAAGTCGCGTATCGTTGCGAACACAAATCTGTTTGCCTCATTACATGCAAGTGAATATCCTGCAAAATATCCCCCAGCTACTGATGCATGAAAATAATCTGGTCTTTTGATAGACCACAAAGGTTTCTGAAAATATGAATCGAGCACCGGTTCTGTGCAGAAAAATGTAGCATCCAACCACATTCCGCCATGTTCTGCGAGCAAAGAAAGCCTTAGCAGGTCCGAATAATTAGTCCTTGTAATTATCTCTTTTCTTCTTTTTTCCTCAACCCATCGAGGAATGGTTACATATTGTTTATAGTTCTCGTCCGTCAAAACAATAACTGGATGATTTCCAGCATTTCTTTGTATAGATTCTATGCAGGCTTTTACAATATCCGGCGCATTCTCCAGTCCCTGCCACCAACATACCCATATACAGTTTGAATAATTAGAAGATTTCCATGTTATATTCTTGTGTGTATAATCATATGTTTTAAGAAAATCTCCAAACAACCTCTCATAGTAACGAATCATAATATCGTGTTTACGTAACAAATGCTTTTTTCGCATACTATTTTCATAATTTCCATTATGATTCATTACTTGCATATCAATTTTAGCTCGAAATGTTTCTAATCCTTCTTTAGTTGACGTTAAGTGCATAATTTTCCGTGTTGCATCCACTTCCTCAACGCACCTATGAATTATTCTCTTTATTTTTGCCGATTGTCCTTGTATTTTCTTTGTCATAAAATCGTTCCCTCTGTTTCCAAAGAAAACGACATGACCACTTATCCTCTCAGACTGTCAGATACTTCTTGACCATCTGTGATAAACAAGCATACTGGGCAATGCTGCACATACAGCCAAGCCCTTGTATGGGGGCTTGGCTATGAGCTGCTTCTCTCCTGCAAATTTCCCATAAACAAGGTATTGCGCAGCACCTTTCAAGCGGTATTTCAGCTTCAATTCTGGCCGCATGAACTCCTTTGCTCGTTCCATACAACCGTATGGTGAGCGAATATTGTTTTTTCTTCTGTTCTTCGTCAGCCCGTCTTCCAGATAATTACCCACATAGATTGCTCTGTTTATATGAACCATCTGGTATTTCAAGGCCATCCGAATCCACACAAGATCCTCTCCCAGAAACTATTCATTTCTGTGTTCTGGAAAAGGAAACTCTTTTAGGCATCTTGTATAAAAGACTTCTGCTTTGTCCGCCTGCGTATCGTCCGCATTGATTCGACATTCAATGTATGTTCCCCTTTTCTCATCCGGCTCAAATGGTTTCCCATTGATTTTTCCGTCTGGGAATCTTCTCAGGAAAGAATAACCACACAGGTCTTTTCTCTCCCTGTATTTCTTGTGGTACTGAAGAATCGTTTCAATTGCGTTCGGCACAAGCATATCATCAGAATCAACAATAAAGGTCAGTTCCGAGGTAATCTGCTTCACACCAACATTCAGTGCCGTGTGCTTGCCACCGTTTTCTTTGTATATGTACCGCATCGGAAACTCGGCTTTTTCCCGCATTTCCTCTGCTATGTTTTTAGTGTCATCTGTACTTCCATCGTCAACCAAAAGCCACTCAAAATCCTTTATTGTCTGCTTCTGTAATGACTGATATAGATTATTCAGCGCCCCCCCGATTAAATGTGGGGGTCAGCACTGTTACAATCATTGTTTTTCCTCCTGTAACTTACTGATACACCTTCATAATTTTCTCGTAATACTCATCGATGGTATCGAAGCTGATGTCCTTGCAATTCTTGCTATACTGCTCGCACAGCTTCTTATCGCCCCAAAGTTTCTGAACCTTTTTCTTCAGATTTTCGGCATTACCGCTCTCAAACAGCTCACCAGTCTTGTCGACCTGAATCAGTTCCGGAATACCACCGATGTTCGCACCCAGCACCGGCGTGCCGTACACCTGGGATTCCATCACAGAGAACGGGCAGTTCTCATACCACTCAGACGGGTAGATGGAGAACCGTGCCTCACGGATGAGTTTTTCCAGTGCCTCACCCTTCTGGAAGCCGACATCCTTAATGTTGCTTACACCCTTGATGGTATCTTCCAGTGGACCAGTGCCGGCGAAGATGAACTGTACATCCGGCAGTTCCTTGCAGACCTTGATGAGTGTGCCGATACCCTTTTCCTCAGAGAAGCGACCAAAGTAGAGGACGTAATCCTTTTTCGGAGTTTCTTTCCACTCCACCTTATCGATGAAGTTGTGCATAGCCACGGTCTTAGTTGCAAACAGCGGATTGCTGTCCATCTTGCTCTTCATGAACTCGGAGCAGCAGATCATCGTGTCAATGTACTTGTAAGTGCCCTTCCACTTCCAGAACTCCGCTTCCATCATGCCGATTGCGGACTTTGCCGTAGAGCCGTGGATGCACTTGCCTTTCACGCAGTTCACAAAGTGACCGCCGAGGCACTTCTCACAGTTCTGGTGCGTGTTCGGATTGTTCAGCATGTGATTCGGGCAGACCAGCTGGTAGTCGTGTGCCGTAAAGACGATCTTGCACTGATGATCGGTCTCCTTACGCCACTTCACGATTTCCAGAATGATGGAAGGTGTCAGCTGGTAGTTAAAGTTGTTCAGGTGACAGACATCCGGCTGGAAGTCATCCAGTACCTTCTGCAGCTGCACCTGTGCTTCTTTGCTGTAAATGGTCTTGATGGGATAAGTCAGCTTGCTTAGTTTGCTGCCGCCGTGAAAATCCATGTCACTTGTGTAGGCATTGACCCGGTTGCCAACGCAGCGGCCCTCATGTTCCATTCCAAAGTACTGAACCTCGTGCCCCATCTTCTGAAGCTGTTCTCCTAGCTTGAAAGTGTACGTTTCTGACCCGCCGTTTGGAAATAAGAATTTATTAATTATCAATACTCTCATCAATCATTTTCTCCTATACAACTTCATCGTTTCTTCCACGACATCATTCCAGTTATATTTTTTGCAGATGAAGTTTGCTGACTGTGCTCTATATTCAGCTATTTTTTCAGGGTGGTCACAGACATCTTGTAATTTATCCTGCAAATCCTTTACATCTGACTTCTTGAAAATCAGAGCTTTATCCTCTACAACTTCCGCACACTCTGGAATGTCTGAGACCAAGCAGCAGTTGCCATAACTCATGGCTTCCAAAAGGCTCAGCGGCATACCTTCCAAATCAGAGGGCAATGTGTAAATGTAGGCATTACTGTACAGCTCATCCAGCATTTTCCCTTGAACAAACCCGGTAAAGATGATTCTGTTATCGCCTTTTGCCAGCCCTTTCAATTCTTTCATAAAAGAATCCGTGTCACTGGAACCACCGGCGATAACCAGCTTTTTATCTGTTTTGACAGCTTTAAATGCCTCAACCAGATACCGAATTCCTTTTTCTGGCACCAGACGCCCAAGAAATAATATGTAGGAGTCTTTGGTCAAGCTAAAATTTTCTGTTATCAAATCTGCTTTTCGAATTTCTGGTCGGCTCACGCCATTTGGAATAACGCACGTTTTTCTTCCATAGGTATCCTTAAAATAATCCTGAATATCTTTACTTAGAACAATGATTTCGTCCGCATATTTCACAGCATTCTTTTCGCCCTGGCGGATAAATTTGGAAGCGAATCCAGACTTCCACTTTTCACGTTGCCAGTCTAAACCATGAATTGTAACTACAACTCTTTTGCCTAGCATCTTCGGCAGCCATGCGAAAAAAGCAGGCCCCTCAGCGTGGATATGTACAACATCATATTTTCCAAAAGCACTGCATAATGCCGCAAGAAATGATGAGCTTACTGCTGCAAGTCCTCTTCGATTGATTGTAGGGACTGTTTTCTGGTGGACACTTTCATATTCCTTTATAGCAATATCATATTTTGCGCCACTTACATGATGGCCCGATCGATTGTAACAAGTCACATCACAACCATTCTGCGCCATTCGAGTACTGAGTTCCTTAACAACAATTTCAATTCCGCCCTCTCGCGATAAGCGTTTCTGGCCAAACATCGCAACAGCAAGTCTCTTACTCATAACCCGTTTCCACAACCCCGTCCTGTTTTTCTTTTAACTTTTTCCATATTTCATCCAACGCAAATAGTGAACAAGCTCTTTTTCCTGCCCTACTTTTACTGCCCTATCCCATGGTCGAGATTTTTTCTATGTGGCATTTCTGCCGTTCAAAGAATCAGTTGCTCATTCTCCAAGTAAAGAAATACGAGCTTAGGGTTGCAACGCTTTTCATTTTCTGCGGTATTTCCCTTCCCCACTCTATGCAAATCATCTAATCCTCACGCCTCTATCATTAATGCTCCTTCAATCTTTTGCATATAGAAAAAGCTCATGGTATATTGCTCATCAGCAATCGGTCCATGGGCTTAAATTACTTTCCTAAATATGTTCCTATCAAAAGAGGCAACACATATGAAATCCATATAAATTTCATATTTTCACGATTATGTGCTTCTGTGGGGCACACAATCAAAAATTTGCCTCCTAGCAAGTATCCTCCATTTTGAGGATGGATGATACCCATTTCCACAGAAGCCCATATATAATATGTATAGGTATCATACCACATAATACGATATTTTTCAACAGTACAAGTTATACCAAACTGTACTCGAATAGATTTTTGTCACTTTCACCATATTGGGCACACTTTTTCCTATGGGATAGCCGAAACAGATAAAACCAATGCTACATCATTACAATTTTTTCAAGGAGGAGCATTATGGCAAAGCGCGGAGAAAACATCAGAAAGAGGAAAGATGGTCGTTGGGAGGGTCGATTTATTAAGGGGCGAAAGTCTGATCGGACCGCAATCTGGGGGTACATTTATGGGCATTCTTACAATGAAGTAAAGGAAAAACTCACCATCAAAAAGATGGAGGTGCAACAATTTGCGCTAAATGTAGACAATCCGACTTTTTCAGAGCTTTCTCGCACCTGGGAAAGCTCCATTTTTTTAGGTGTCAAATCTTCTACAGCAGCACACTATCACTACACACTCCAACACTACATTTTGCCTGTGCTTGGTCCGTATCGTGTTCAAGCTTTGAGTGAATGCATCCTAGAAAACAGTCTTCTGGAAATTATTGCTCCTGCAGACCAAAACCACAAGACCCTAGGCAACGCAATGGGCAAGGAGTGCCTGACGCTTGTTCGGAGAATTTGCCGCTATGCGGTACATTTACATATTATGCGTCCCATTGAAATTGATCTCAAACTTCCAGCTGTGAATTCATCCAACACTACGGTTCTAAATAATTTGGAGCAAAAATCTGTTTGTGCTTATGTTTGCTCTTCGCCAACACCCAGAAGGCTTGGTATGCTGCTGATGATGCAGATGGGGCTGCGTATCGGAGAAGTGTGCGGGCTGCAATGGGGTGATTTCGACCTGCAAAACGGTGTTCTCTCTGTTCGGCGCACTGTTAAGAGAATTTATATGGCACCCGGAAAAACCACCTTGGTAACGCAATCTCCCAAAACGCAAAGTTCCGAGCGCGACATTCCTATCCCAACAAGTATCCTCAGCCTTCTAGAAGGAGAGTATGTCGGACAGAGTAACGATGTCTGGTTTCTATCAGATACCGAACTTAGGCCAGTTGAACCGCGCTGTTATTACAAAAGCTTGCAAGGATACTTAAAGCAGGCTCAAGTTCCTATTGTCCGCCCACATGCACTACGGCATACATTTGCAACAACCTGTCTGCAGGCAGGCTGCAATGTAAAAACGCTGAGTGAGTTGATGGGGCACTCGAATCCTGATATCACGCTAAAACGCTATGCACATTCTTGCTGGGAGTGGAAGCAAAATGAAATGAATCGGATTTACGGGTGAGGGGTCAAAAGAGGAGTCGGTTTTATATAAAGTAACATATTATCAGCATTTAGAATCTACAACCTTCAATCCTCAAAATGGATGATACTTTTTAGCGGTTTGAATTGTCCTTCAAGTATCTCATTTGCTGAAGTATCAGGAAGCGGAATGTGAAGGTTATCGGCGGTGCCTTATATACTATACTGCGCCCTGAAATAACGAATGAAAAATACTTGAAGAACAATTCGAGCCCACGGGTCAGTTGCTGTTGAGCAATAGGCCGTGGGCTTGTTTCAGTTCATATTTGATAACGAAGACGGAAGTGATGCTTTGCACCACACTAATAACAGGCACGAAAAGCCAGAAACAAAATTGCTGGGTCTAGGAGCAAGATTGGGTTTGTTATTGAGATAAAAAGAATCCGTAGAGAGCAATGATGGAGAAAGAAAATGGGTGAAGGATTAAAAATTGCGATGTTCGGGCACAAAAGATTGTCGAGAGAGGGCGGCATAGAAATCGTTGTAAAAGAGTTGTGTACACGGATGGCGTAGCAAGGCTGTCAGGTTACCTGCTACAACCGGTCAGGTCATCATGTGAGTGGTGCCGAATACGATGGCGTAGATAAAACCGAATATAAAGGAATAACCCAGAAATATGTTCCGACCATTGAGCGGCGAGGGGCTAGAGATATAATAGGGCCAACCAAGAAAAACTACGATAACTAAAGGGTTTTGACGGCTTGAGTTGTCCTTCAAAAGTTTTATTTGTTAAAAAACTGCAAGAAGCGGGAAATCCTGAGGGTTATATGTAGGTGGCTTTTGGAAGCTCTGTTTTGACCCACAAAAAAGAGCAGCAAATAAAGATTGAAGGAGAGTTCAAGCCTACGGTGGATTGCCTTTGT
>ENA-UOJL01000509-UOJL01000509.1-human-gut-metagenome-genome-assembly--contig:-P47-NODE-509-length-55585-cov-10.082226_pt1 | contig 55585 bp, 36 predicted proteins | sample MGYA00242347_ERZ723894 | MGnify/ENA metagenome assembly ERZ723894
CCGAAAGGCTCGATTCGTTACTTTTTGATGCAAAATTGAATCCTCCTGCGTTTGCCAAAATACTCGGTTGCGGGCGTGCGACGATCAACCGATATTTGAGCGGACTGAAAATGCCGACAGTAGAAATGACGGTGCAGATGGCAGATTATTTTCGGGTGACCACGGATTTTTTATTAGGGCTTGAAGAGGAAAACCGTGCGACAGTCTTTTCGCCGTATATTCCGTTTCGGGAACGATTGCCACAACTCTGCGCGGAGTTCAAGATAACAAAATACCAGTTACAGAAGAAGACAAGGATCCCCGAATCAGCAATTTATAATTGGCAGGCAGGTCGCACAAAGCCTACGATAGAAAGTATCGTGCGGATCGCAGAAGCGTTACAATGCACAGTAGATCATATATTAGGCAGAGAGTAATAAAAAATTCAAATATTTGTATGCCATTTGGCAAGTAAGTGAAAGTTTAAAGGTAAAGCAAACGGAAGAAAATCGGAACGGAAAGCGCGGAGAGCGCCCAAGCGGGTCAGCGGGCGGCTCCGCGCTCCGTCCGATCTTCCGTTCTTTTATTTTTTGGTTGGTTTGAGATGTTCTGTTTGGTTGATTGTGTTGGGCGTGTGCTTGTCTGCGGCGGGCGTAGCCCGTCGCACTTGTATCAAGACAAGCACACGCCCTATCGTCACACCTAAGACAAACCCGTACTTTTCCGTACTTTCTAAATAGTGATTTTATGTTTAATTAATGAGTAAATAACTTGTATTTTATCCTTCAATATATTATACTAATTACACTACATATTTTAATAGGCGACTCAAAGGGAATACTTTGGTAAAAATGTATTCTCCTTTGACGTCGTCAATATGTGTAGCAGCATTGAGAGGTACATTTTTTGTGCGCCTCTTAATGGGGCGCACTTTTTACTTTTGAGGAGTTTATAATTATGGGATGGCGTATTCGCAAAAGTATTAATGTAGGGTTAGGTTTTAAAATTAATATTAGTAAAAGCGGTATAGGATATAGTTGGGGTGTTCCTGGTTATCGAAAAACGCGGAAAGCCAATGGAGGGAACAGAACTACATATTCAATCCCTGGAACAGGAATTTCTTACGTTGAAGAAACAAATTCAAAAAATAATTTCCCTTACAAACTACCCAGAGCAAATTCATTGGAAAGATATAATTTGGAAAATACAAAACAATATTCAGTTAATAACGGCGAAATTGACGCTTTATCTACACCTGAAAATAAACTTTTCATTGATAGATTAAAATCTATTCGTTCAAAAAATTTATTAACATGGATAATTGGTATAATACTTTTAGTCGTATTTGTTAATTTATCAGACATTCTCCCCGCAAATATATGGTCTTGGATATTTTTACCTGTTATAGGAATTATAATTGCATTGATCGAATTAATAAATTCTCGTAGATATATTGTTATTGAATATAGTATTGATAAAGACATAACTTCACTTATTAAACAACGTGAAAATGCGCTTTCCTATTTGTACAACTGCGAAAAAATTTGGAACATTGAACAGTATGGACAAGTAGCTTATACAAGAGTAAATGCTGGAGCTGCTACCAATGTAAAACGTAAAAAAGTTGCACTTTCTTATGGTAAAGCCCCGAAATATTTAAGAATTGTAAATGATATCAACTTATACCAACTTAAAATAGGTAAAACGCGATATTTATTTTTACCAGATAAAATACTAGTTGTAGGTTTTTTACAAGTTGGTGCTTTAAGATATCATGATATAAAAATTACAATGGAAGATACTCAATTTGTTGAAAATGGTGTAACCCCAAGCGATGCTATTTTCCTATATAATACTTGGCAATATGTTAATAATAATGGAACACCAGATAGAAGATTTAATAACAATAGGCAGCTTCCTGTATATGCATATAAAATTATATATTTAAATAGCGCAACAGGGCTAAATGTACATTTAATGGTTTCTTCTATAAGTAAAGCAAAAATGTTCAACCAAATTTGGAATAATATCAATGATATGTTATAGGAATTAAAGTGTATGGCTGAAAACGAATATAATGAATTATCTTTGAGTTTATTGAGTATAGTTGATTTATCGCCCACAATACATTACTTAAAAACAATCGCTCAATCAATAACCTCAGCTTATCAATCATTAAATTTAGATAATTTAACAAAAATATATGAGTCCTATGCTAAGTTTGGGTGGACTATTCCACCAGCAATCACGTATTTTGCAAAACAAGAGGCTAGAACATTAATAGAAGCCGATACGTTTATGCTACAATTTTGCTCGTCTGAGAATATGGAACGCATTTTCTTTGATTTGCGAAATAATGCAAAAATTAATATAAATGATTTAGAAGAAGCTATAAATTGTTATAATCAGAAATATTATAAAGCTTGTTCCCTTTTGATACTTTCTATGATTGACGGTATTCTTATAAAACTGCAACCACAAGAAAAAGAAAATAGGAAAACAATTTCAGCGATAACTGAAATAAGCTCAATATACAAAAACAATCAAAAAACGGATTCTAAATTTTTTAAAGCATTACAAGCTATAATAACAGTTAATTGCGCAAGCAAAATTTATGAATTTGCTAAAAATTTTACCGCAGATGATATAAATAGAAATATGATTTCGCACGGTATGCGCAAAACGGCAGTAGAAAAAACTTATTGCATAAAAGTATTTTTATTATTATACAATATTTTGCAACTATTGCACTATCAAAAAATAACGGAATTAAAATAGTTCGTTTTAGGTTAATCTTCCCCTGCCATTTTGAGAGTTGTTATCAAAAAATGATATCAACTCTCTTTTTTTATGCTTTTTTGTTAAACAAAATTGTAAATTCGTCTCAAAAAACATTGCAAATATAGGCATTTGGGACCAATTTGGGACTAAATTAGGTGTTTTCAAGGATATTTTATAGCTCATAATTGAACTTTTCTGCCTCAGATAAAGCATACTTTTCCAAATAGTCGGTATATCCCCTATCGATGACAGAAGTTTTTGCATCCTTATCGAATGAATGACCGTCCCATAACATGACGAGTTCAGGGTTGATTCCGCACTCTTTACAGCGAGTTATAAAAGTATATCGAAGTTCGTGCGTGTGGTAATGCGGAAACATTCGATTGATCATTATATTGATCGTGTTTACATTTGTCGTTTTTGCTTTTTCGAAATTGATATACGGCAAAACTTCTCGCATCATCGGTGTAATGGGTATTTTTCTTGCGACAATATTTTGTCCCATCTTCTCTTTGCTAGTGTTGCGTTCCATCCATTGTTCATTAAAAAAGCGCATTGCCTTTAATCCACTTCGACGCATATCTGTGTAAAGATGAACAAGCAAAGCATAGGATGCCGAAAGCTCTCGATGTTCGATACAATATTCAATAAGTTACTTTTCTTCTCCATAAATGATCGTGTTTCCCTTCTTGCTTTGATGCTTGGGAAGAACAGCTTTCGTCACCGGCGAGCTGAACCTGTAATCGTCTGCTATAAGGTCAAAGATACAACGCAAAATGAGCTACAATTTTTCTGTTGTGTGAAACTTAGAAAATTCTATAAAAATTCGCGGTCAATCTACGCCAGCGTTTTATTAGTGAATACCGGCGCGATGTCGTGTTCAAAGAATGGCCTTTTCTCCTCTGTTTCGCTCGTATCATGTCGTACCCGAAAAGTATATCAAGCCTTCCCATAAATTTTATGCAGAAAACTCCTAGCAAAAACGCAAAAAACAAACTCGCGCCGAGGAGTTCACTGCGAAAAAATTGATAAGACATTGCCAACGGAACAAGAACATGGTATAATTACCGCAGAGGAAATAAAGATGACAGAAGAAAAAGCAAAAAAACAGAAAGAAGCCCCTGCATCTGAAAAAGAACGCTCGCGCAACTATCACATCACAAAGCGCGCAGACGGCAAATAGCAGGTAAAATTTGCAGGTGACGAAAAAGCTATCAAATTGTTCGACACGCAGACGGAAGCCATTGCTTACGCAAAAAAGCTCGCAGTCAATCAGGAAGGAAGCATCTCCATTCATAAAAAGGATGGAAAAATACGCAAACAAAAATACTGAGCAACAAAAGCGACGTCTTTCCGTCGCGGCGGAAAGACGCATAATTTTTTCTATTGAAGGAAGCAACATGAAAATATATCTGTGCAGAAAATCTATCTTCGATCTGAAGAAAACGATCACAAAGGAAGAATATAAAACCACCACATCTACGGTCAAAGAACTTCTTTTCGAAATGGTGGCAAAAAATTATGCTGCACAACCGATGAATGAGACTTTGGAGGATTGCCTGTCACTCGTCGCCGATGAATTTTCGGATGGCGGTTTTTACGTCGTCAACAAGACAAAAAATATCCGTTATACGACGATTGAACAGAACCTTCTGCTGAGCGAGGAGGATGAGTTAGTCTTTATCAAATTGAAATATATAAGGGGACTGGTATGGTAGATAAAACTAAAGCAATAGAGAAAATAATCGATGATGTAATTGAGAATATAAAGGATAAAGACGTCAAAGAAATATTCAAAACTGAAAACTCATTCTACAACACAATCTTAAATTCTCCGGAATTTTTAAAAGAGCATGAAAAAAGCCTCAGAGAGCTCTTACCCACAAAATACGACGAGATGCTGTGCCGCTTTGAAAAAATCTATCCGGACGTCAATTACTTCGAAAATTTTTTGAAAGGTTACATTACGCTCGAGAAAAAGATTGTAGGCTGCAGCAAACTCTCCGACGTGGAGAAGATTGAGGCAATGAGCTTCAATTATACATGGGACAAACCAACCATCGACTGGACGTTTTTTCGCAAAGGACTAGAAAACGGAAACTTTACGATCAAAGATATTCAGGATTTTTGCGAACGGAATCCCGAACATCTCACTTTTTTTCTTCCTCTACTCATTGAAAGAGGTAGCCAAAACGTTTGGCAGACGCTCTGCAAAGCCATTCAGGAAGCCGCCCAGACCGACACGCTCCGCCTCTGCCTCTTCCGCGCCATGCTGACCACCGCAAGGAGCGACGCACTCGCCTATTTTATCGGCGAGATTGAAAAGAATAATTATTATCGGTTCAAGTCGCTGAGAGAAGTAACGTCATTTATGGGAGAATACGATTGCAATCTGCCGCAAACAGCTACAAAGTGAGCTGTACCATAACACGGAACGGAAAGAACATTTCCGCCATCCCCTCCAAATACGCGAAAAACGAAACTGTCGTATGGCTTAAGGAGGAGATCAGACAGCTCAACCAAAAATTCAAACGTATTTCAAAAAGTTTTGAAGACGCAATGTGCGGCAAGGTCTCTTTCACCTCCGGCGAGCTCCATCGGATGAGCCGCGAAAAGACGATCGGTTTTGTTCTGTCTCATCTCTTCTTTCTCGCCGAAGACAGGCTCGCAGTGTTCAGGGACGGTGCGCTGTATGACCTTTCCGGCGAACCTGTGGAATGCGAAAAAGTTTACGTCGCTCACCCCGTCGAACTCAGAAAAGCAGGAATTTTGGCGCAAGCAACGGAGTACCTCGTTAAAAACAATGTCAGGCAGCCGTTCAAGCAGGTCCTGCGCGAGATCTACCTCAAATCAGAAGAAGAACTCCGACAGGAAGAGGTGCTTCGATTCAAGGGATTCAACGTCGACCTCAAAAAATGTATCTCCGCATTAAAGGGAAAAGGCTGTGGAATTTCCGAAGACATAGGCTTACGCAAAGTGTTTTACGCCACGGACACCGTCGCGGCGCTCTTCAGAAAATTCGACGAACTCTTTCTTTACGACGTAGAAAACGTGAACCGCGAACTGCACGGAATCTTCTTCCTCAACCGCAAGACGGAAGAGATAATTCCGCTCAAAGACGTGGACGACATCACATTCTCCGAAACACTGCGCGACGTAGACCTGATGATCACCATCAGTGCAAACGCGATATACGACTATGAACTCGCCATGTCCACCCTAGAGGTCAGACACGAAATTTTGAAGTCGATTATCTCCCTCCTGGGTCTGGACAACATCTCCTTTCTCAAAGACAATATTTCCGTTAAAGGCTATTACGGAACCTATATAATCAATGTACGCACGGGGTTGGTTTTCAAAGAGGGCACAGGAAATTTGCTTCTGGACACAATATACAGCACAGAAAAGCCCCTTTTGCTCGATTTTATCGACGAAGATCCAATGACCGCTGATATCGTCTCCAAAGCTATCGTCCTTTCAAACGACCGGACCGTCCGTGATCCTGTCGTCTTGCGCGAGCTCAAAGGCTGACCCACGCCTGCTCGATCGAAACGGCACATTACACGAAAATAGCGCATAAAATGCAAGAATATAAAAGAGCAAACCACCGGTTAAACCGGTGGTTTGCTCTTACCCTATAAGGGTTTCTTGCCGGTGTAAATGTGAATTTTAAGAATGCCCTATAAAAATAAATTGGTTTTTACAAATTGTAGATCTGCTCTTGTCAACCTTTTTTAGGACAAAAAATCTGCGGATAACCAAATTTCCTTTTCCGCTCTTTAGCGTTCAAACAAAATTTTACACCCCATTGACTCTTGACATTTAGGATGCGACAAACTCAGGAAACCGTCCAAACTCCGACAGCGTCGGCCGCTTCAATCGTCAGTGTATAACTTTTTACGATCGGAGTACCGTTTACCCCTTTAAATTCCGCCAACAATGTGATGCTATGCGTATCTACAGAAGAAATAGCGCTTGTAAGAACATAGAGAATCAATTGATTCGGCTCTCCCGAAACAGCATAAATACTGGCTTGGTATGCCGGATCTTCAATCATCAAAACGTCATCAAGTTTCCAGGATGGATCATAAATGCTGGCAGGACCTCCTGTAGACATATCCCTGTCAAATGTAACGTAGATCGCAAGCCAATCTCCTTCCACGACGGAAGTCGCACTCAGCACCTGCGCACCTTCCGTAACAGGATCCGCCTCGCCAATCGTCCATGTTCCGACGGCATCGGCTGCATTTATCGTCAGCGTATAACTTTTTGCGATCGGAGTTTCGTTCAATCCCTTAAATTCTGCCAACAATGTAACAGTATGCGTCTCTGCCGAGGAAATTTCGGAAATAAAAAGATACAGGATCAATGAATTCGGATCCCCGGAAACAGGATATATGCTTGCGCCGTGTGCAGGATCCATCGGAACATCATCAAATTTCCAGGTAGAATCATAGATGCTTGACGGTCCGCCCGTTGACATATCCCGATCAAATGTAACGTAGATCGCGAGCCAATCGCCCTCTACAACCGAAGTCGCCCCCAAAATCTGCGCACCATCCGCAGCAGGCTCCTCTTCGCCGCCGGAAAGATCTCCCGTGTAAGCCGTCCAAATATTTTGCGAAGATTCGTTGAGCTTCTCCGTCCATTGGAATGAATATGCCTGCGCCATTGTGCAGTCCGCACTTTCCGTAAAGTCTGCTTCCACCGTAATGATCTGCTTGTCATACCCGTCGAACTTTGCCGCCGGAATGTTTATAAGCATGACACGACTGTTCATCCAGACTGCGGTATCCGTTACAGGTTCGTTGCAGAATTTTATTTTCGCAATATTTGTTACGACCGCATTGGCTTGCAAAGATCCGATCGACTTATCAAAAACAATTTGAATTTGCTGATATGCCCCATCCTGCAACGGATAACTCACAACGCTTTCAACAGTTACCTCTCCCGATTCAGGGTTGGGTATTTCTCCGTTATAAACTTCCCATGTACCGTCCGCAGTTTGACGGAACGAAACCTCTTTGGCTATCGGATTGCCGTTGAAGCTGACAAAATTTTCGCAAATCGTAAAGAAATGTTCTTCCGCCGAACTGTCGACCGCCGTTTCAAACAGATAAAAGGTCAGAACATTTCTGTCGGTACCTACATACCAGTATATGCTCGAACCGAAGCGAGAGCTTTCCATAAACCTTCCGTCGAACTTCCACGTCGGGTCATAAGACGATCTTGTGTTGGCCTCGCTCCCAGTAACGACATACTTATCAAATGTTACATCGATCGCGAAATAATTTATATCGCCATAAGGCTCGATACGAGAGGTTACAGATACCACATTTAATTCGCCTGTTTCAGGGATCGGCGGAGCCGAAGGAGTCAACGGCGTCATCCTCGTCAGCTCCGTGCCCTCTCTTCGGGAGGAAACTGCCATTTCTCCGTCCGATTTTTGAATGGTAACGGTAATCGTTCCGCTTTGTCCCGTCGCATACAGCGGAATATCCCGTTCCTCGCAACGTCTCATGAGCGGGAGCCCGAGATCATACCAAGGATCATTCTCATCTCGTACGACAGGAAAACTCATGAATATCATGTCCGGCTCGATCGCATCCAGCATAGAATCACAGTTTACAGCCCCCACTCCGCCGTGGTGCGCGGCCAGAAGAATGTCCACTTTACCGATTTTTTCCATAACCGCATCCGCCGTCGTCGCCGCTCCGGTAACATACTTGTCTCCTTCTACATAAACGTCTCCAGGAAAAAGTATTTTCTTCCCCGCATATTCACCCAGATAAATAAGTCCGAGCGTGTTCAGATCTTGATCCTGCACCTGCGTTTCAAACGCGGCAAGATTGTATATCCTCATCGTAAAATTGTCGGAAATCTGTACAATCTGTCCCTCTTCCGTCGGAACCGTAACCGAAACACCTTGTTTTGTCAGTTCGTCAACAAAATCTTCATAATACTCCTGACTCTTCCATTCTACCTCTATCGCCTGCAGCTTGGACCAATCCGGCGTCTTGGCATACACATTTCCAACGTCAAATTCCGATACAATTTTTTTTAGTCCGCCCACATGATCGCTGTGCGGGTGTGTCAAGAAGATATAATCCAGTTTTTCAACTTCCTGCTCCTGCAAAAAACTTGTTATCGCCTGTGTTGCCACATCATTCCTTTCGCCGCCATCAATCAATACATTCTTTCCGTCCACCTGTATCAGCAGACAATCGCCGAGAATTTTTGCGCCGGCTGCGCCTCCCCAAGTATCAATGACATGCAACTTCATTTCGTTTATCTCCGGTTGCGGTTCTTCACTGCCGGGAGTTCCCGTTCCGCCTTGTTCACCATCCGGTGTTTCCGTTCCTCCTTGCTCACTACCCGGGGTTTCCGTTCCGCTTTGATCGCCGCCCGGCGTTACGATCTCATGGGACGGACCATCCTCTTTATGATCCCCGCCCCCTCCGCACGCCGTAAAAGCAACGGACATTACCAATGCAAGCGTCAGACAAAAAAACATTTTCAACCACGTTTTCATCTTTTTCTCCTCTTATTAACTTTTTTCAAAATTGTTTATCCCGCTCTTTGTTTGATTTTTTCTCCATGTTTCAGAATAAATATCTAACGTCCTTATAAATCTTAATATTTTTCTGCTATGATTTGCCAGTGTTTTACACCTTTAACCCGCTCGTAGCAACTCCTTGCATAATCAGCTTTTGGAAAAAAGAAAACAAGATCAAGGGCGGAATGAACAGCACCACTCCGACAGCCATTTTTACGTTTGCCGTATAATTGAATGAAGTTGCGCCTTCTATCATCGTGTAATAAACACCCACTGCCAGCGTGTATTTGTTTTCATTTTGCAAATACAACAACGGTCCCATAAAATCATTCCAAACACCGAAAAACGTCATAACGGCAATATATACGATAATCGTTTTGCAAAGAGGCATGACGATCATAAAGAAAATACGCAACTTGCTTGCTCCGTCCACCTCCGAAGCTTCAATCACTTCCCGCGGGATCCCCTTCATAAACTGGCGGGTAAGAAATATATTTACCGCTCCGCCGCCTAAAAATCCGGGAACGATCAGAGGCAAATATGTATTGATCCAACCTATCGCATAATACTGTGCAAACAACGGTATTTGTGTAACGACGCTCGGCAGCAACAAGGTTGCCATAACACAGGCAAAAACCAGCGATTGTCCTTTCCATTTCAGTATCGAAAAAGCAAAAGCACACATTCCGGCCGATAAAGGCACTCCGATAATGTTGAATATCAATACAAAAAAAGTGTTCCCGATAAATTTCAAAAAAACAGGGTTCAACGCTTCTTTATACGATTCTTTGTTCAGAAACGTCGGGAATAAAAGTTCTTCCAGATAAATCTGATCGGAGGTCATAAAACTGCGCAAAAGCATAAGAAGCATCGGAGACAGTAAGATCAAAGCAATGACGGACAGGAAAAAATATATTAAAGAATTTTTTACGATTTGCAAAACACTATTCTTTTTCATATTACATTTCTTCTCCATACTGAACCCAACTGCTCTTTTTAAAGATCAGCAAAGTGATCACACCGATAATGATAAACAAAACCCATGAAAGAGCACATGCCAAGCCGAAAGATTGTCTGCCGAACGCTTGATTATAAATGTAACAAACATAAAAATCCAATGCACCTGGAGCCACTCCCGACAGCAGGAATGCCCCGCCGAATACCTGTAAACTCCCGATGATCCCCATGATCAGATTGTAAAATATCATTGGCGTGGAATACGGTATCGTTATATGCAGAAATTTATACATCGGATTGTTTGTCTCCAGTGAAGCCGCTTCGTACATCGTCTCCGGAATATTATTTAATTGCGCTGTCCAGAGAATTATATTTCCTCCGATCCCGAAAAGCGACAATAATATAAACGTTGTCAAAGCAGTGTCCTCTGAAGACAGAAACGTAAAACCTTCCTTGCCGAACCGATGCATCAAAATGTTGATAAACCCGAAATCCACGTCCAAAATATCCGACCACAAGAGCGCGCTGACCACTGCAGGGATCAGTACCGGGATATAGAACAAAACACGGTATACAGCCATTCCGCGAAGTTTCCTGTTCGCAAACACCGCCAGCAAATAGCTTAAAATCAAGGACATCGGCACCGATATGACCGCATACAGGAACGTGATTTGAAGCGAATTTGAAAAACCTTCCCAAATTCCGTCAGGCTCCGAGGTAAACATCTTAATATAATTGCCAAAACCTATAAACTCCATCGGAGTCAGAACATCGTAATCGCAAAAACTGTATATCAATGATAAAATCATGGGCAATATGGTAAAGCCCAAAATCCCGACGATGACGGGCAGGGAAAATCCCAGCCCTATCAACGTCTTTTTTAATTCACGTTTTGCCGCTAACGTCATACCTTTCCTCCGTTATGCAGCGTTCGCGGCATCTGCAATCTTTTGCTTATATGTAGATATCAACGACGCCAATCCTTCTTCCGTCTGATACTTCTTCTCATTGTTGAGAGAGAAGAAGAAATTATTATATTCCTGCACGACCGAAGATTGATTTTTGGGTGTAACTTCGCTCGCAAAATTCAGGTTCAGAGCATCTTCCGACCTTGCGACAAATGCATCGTTGTTAATGTCGGGCGTAGACTGTCTCCAAGCAGCGTTTTCATCATAAAGCAATTCCATTAAGCAGGGAACGGACGCTTTCGTCTGACCGAAAATTTCCTGTCCTTCTTTGCTGATGATAAATTTCAAAAATTTCCACGCCTCTTCCTTGTGTTCACAAGATGCAGACATAGCATACCCCGAACATCCGCTCCCGATCACAGGTACTTCCATAATCGGGAAAGGCGCTACATCAAAATTGAGTTTCTCCATCGAAATAATGTTGGTGCGCACACCGAATTCCATAGCCGCCAGCTTGTTGTTAAATGCAGCATTGTTGGAGGTCGTATAATTGTTCTTGACAAATTCGATCATTTCGTTATATGCGCGCATTGCATTCGCGGAATCCATTACGACGTTTCCCTCTTCGTCAAACACGTCGCCGCCGAAACCGCGCAAAATGGTATAGCTTGCAACGTTCCAGGTAAACCCTCCGAGCACCGCAACCGAGTTGCGCGTCAGCGCTTCACCCTTGCTGCCCGCCAATTGCAATGCACGGAATTTCTTTACCGTATCTTTGAATTCTGCCCAAGTCCAACCCGTTCTGCCGTTTTCGTAATAGGAGGGATCGTTCGGATCTTTGATGGACGGATCCAGCTGTTGTGCCGATTCAAACGCATTTTTATTGTAGAAAACTACCAGTTGGTTAAAATCTCTCGGTGCAAACCAGATAGATTCGTCCGCCGCATTGATCTTCGTCGTCGACATCGAAGCCGGGTGATACTTTTCTTCCCAATCGGGGATGTCCCGATCGTAGTAAGGTCTTAAATTTTCAAATTTACCCGCCGCAGATACCGTGGAATGATAGTCTCCGCTCGTCCACAAGATATCCGGAAATTCGGAAACTGCATAGTTAAAGACCGTCTGTACGTAATCGGTGCCCACCGTCGTTTCCACAATGATCTGAATATCCGGATTTTCTTTTTCAAACGCCGCTTTAAACGCATTCATGATCAGCTTTTCCGCAGGATCGTTTTTCATCGCAACGGTGATCTGCGTGCGATTCGGATCGACCTTTTCACCATCGCCCGTGTTCCCGCTGCATCCCGCAAATACGCTGAGCAACAACAAAACGGCAATAAGACATGCCAAACATTTTTTCATAACTATGATCTCCCGTTTAAATTATTTTGTCGTGATGACTACGTCTTTCAATGGTAACGTCAGCACCGCTTTTCCGTTTTCGATTTTATATTCGGATGCGTTCAACAGCTCGCCATCCACATACACCTTCGCACTGCTATTGGATACAGGTACGGAAATACACACTTTCAACGCATCCGAAGTATTGCGTATGCTGTCCAAACGGAAAAAGTCTTTCCCAACGCTCACGTCAAACTTTGCGCCGCGGAACGTCAGATTTTCGGATTTGAAATAATCCATTCCCGAAGGAACTGCCGACGAAAATCCGATCGTGTTGTAGTCGACCAAATACTCGCCGAGGAATATCGCCGGAGCCGCTGCCGTTACGATATTGTTTTCCATAAATACGGTATCCAGTCCGACCTCTCCCGCACCGAACCAGCCTTCCAGCGCTATGTTTGTGTTCTGCTGATACCAGGTCAGGAAAAACTCTTGTCCTTCCCCGCCGGCAGTCTGTATCTTGTTATACCACAGCTGGATCTCTTTGAATCTTTCGTAGGCATTGTCGATCCCGTATATGCGATTTCGCATAACCAGATCGTAATACGAAACATAAAAAATCGCACCGCCGTTCTGGACCTGTGTTCCGAAAATATAAGGACTCTGAGGCCAGAAATAATTCTCTCCGGCATCCAACGTATTGGACACGGGGCCGAATTCATATTTGTAGATATCTTTGCCCTGTATCTGATCTCCCGCAACAATACGTTCACCGGTGATCCAATCCATGACCGCCTTTTGTTGTTCCGCCGTACCTATTCCCGCAACCAACGCATCGAGATTGTAATACGTGTAACCGAAATCATAATACTTCGAAGCATTCGTGTCATTCTGCGGCATGGGGTGTTTTCCCAAAACAAACCTCTGCGTTACGGGATTCCAGAATCCGCCGTCTTCCACATCTTTTTCCATCTGCGCCTTGACGTTCGCACGGATCGCGGTAAGATCTTCGATCGTGTAATCCCAAACAACATTTTCTCCGCCGCGATCGCTGACGCTGACTTGATCGACCTGAATATTCAGCCCCTTGGCAATCGTTTCCAGTTCTACCATCGCATCCAACGCCTTGTAAAAGAACGTATTCACGTAAAGATTCACAGCAGGCATCATCTGCACGTCCCAATATCCGTTGCCGATCCCGTGCCCGACATCGTTGTATCCGTCATGTCCGACCATGTATTCACAATCCAAAAGCGCACCCTGCTTGTTTACGCCCTTGCCTCCGAGGAATTCCAGATAAAACATCAATGCTCTGCGACAGTTCGCAAGGTATTTTTCCAGCATGGCGGCATCCCCGTTATACGCAAACAGATTTCTGACGGCCGCTATATAGATTTGCTGATTGTTCGGATGACGGGTATCGTACCCCATGCGAACATAGTTCAATCCGACCGAACCTACGAACGTCTTACCTTCTTTTACGTCAAATACGACACGGAATTTCGTCAGCTCTTTTTCATTTGCATCTGTATACTTTCCGTTCGAATCCGCTCCCAGATAATCGTCGTGCAAATACATGGCAAAATACATACGCTGCGAATATTGCGCGGGAATCGTTTCCAAAGGCCGCGTACAGTATTCTTTTTGCGACGCCGAATACCACTGATCGTCGCCCGCTACCTGAAATTCGACCCGAATGTCTTCCAGAGAACTGTCAATACCGAAACTCGTTGTATCCGTCAGACGAACGTCCAATTCCAGAAACGGCGATTGGAAACTCATATAACTGAATACAGGAGATTCAAAAACGATCGACTCTTTTGCCCCCGAATTCAACGACGTCGTTTCATCCGTGATCATTCCGCGACTGTATTCCTTGGAAACGTCTTTCCCGTCGCGGTAAATGTTCCAGTTGAACAAGTGATTCGGATCTTCTTCCATCCAGTCATTATCGGAAAATTCCCAATCCGTGATCGCACCATAGCTATGACCCGAAAAAGGAAACGGCCAGCCTTGCATAAAGTTCGTGCCCGGCGTAGGCGACATCGGATTTTCCAGCTCATGCCAGCCGTTCCAAATATAACCGAACTTATCGATGACACGGCAATCCAGCAGATCCAGCATATATCCCCTCAAATTCTGCCCCACCGCAGTCTCGGTCGCGTCATAATAACTCATCGCCATGCTTTCCCATTCCTTGGCAAACCATGCGCTTTGACCGAGCGGAAGTTCAAACAGGGCGTCATCGTCAACCGAGATCATCCTGTGATACATATCGTTCAAAAAAGAGGAAAATTCTCCGTCGGAAGAGGAAAATTTAAGCATCTCCCCTTCCTCCTTCTCGTATTTGTATTCAAATGATGCCCCGCATCCGACCAAAATCATCATTACGGCAACACACACCAACGCAAAGAGTTTCTGAATTGCTTTCTTCCCTCTCATTATCATTTCACCTCCGACCATTTATTCGTCTGAGCATTCAGTTTGTATTGTACATCTTCTTGCAGCTTTCCGCCCAGAGGCGTAACAAATCCGCTCTTGATCGTAAGCGTAAGGTCTTTGCTCCAATCCGGTCCGTTCGCCATATCCGTCCGGAACGTGATCTGCAATACATCGGCAGAAGATACCCCGTAATGTACCATAACAGCCACAGGATAATGCGCCGAATCCCCGGAATTGTATTCTCCCAATGTCTTACCTTCCACCGATATCAGGTCGTTTACCGCATTCTGCACGCCGTTCAGCGTAATGTATGTCAGATCGGCATCCGAATAACGGAAGGTCGAATTAACTTTTTCGCTCTCCGATTTCAACCAATCCGCTGGAGCATTGATATGCGGCATATATCCGTAACACACATCCCTGTCAAACGTAATTTTGAAAGTTACGGCATCCGCTGAAACCTGCAGGCCGGATATCGACTGAATATTCAGTTCCGTCAAATATTGTTCGTCCTTGATTGTGCCTTCCCAGTTAAGCTCGTATTCCTCCGACAGCATTCCCAAAAGCGTTTCTTCTTTCGTATCCTTATTCACTTTGAACAAAGGCATTCCTCTCTTGACCTTGATCCTATCTGTCCCGTCCCCTTTTAAATTCCAATCATTATTTAATTTTGACGAAATATAGATCTCAAAATCTCCCGCAACCGTATAACCGCCATCGTTGAAATAACTTCTTACCCCGTCCGTGATTCCTTGTGCCTCCGCATCTTTCATCATCTGAGCCAGCGAACGGTCATTGATCAGTATCATCTCCTTGATGGCATCGTTCCACCAAGGACCCTGGATCGGGTTGTATGCTTTGGAGGGAAATTCCAGAACGATCTTGTGTTCACCCTTCGGATTGTATGAAACCGTAACATTCATGTCTCGCGTAAATACATTTCCCGTATTTTCGCTCGCTTTGTACGTCGGCATCGAAATGGTTTTGGAAACCGACTGTGTAACCATTCCTCCATACGAATACGTATATTCGCTCTCTCCGATCTTACTTTCCTCTTCAACCAAAATGAATCCGTCGCAAACTTCTATCGCGAAAGAAGGAGCAATCAGATCGTTAAAAGAGGTTGGACTTAAATGAATTTCCAGACTGCCGTCGCTTCCATACCAAGCGTTGATCCTCGAATTGTTTTCCGCCGCCCATTTGCCGACCGTAACCCCGTCGATCTTTACAAATTCATGTTGAAGTATTGCAACGATTCCGTTCCCTACGGCCTGAACTCCCTTGACTACCTGTCCTTGCGCATCTTTAAACCAAACTTTAATAACATAATCGCTTACGCTGTTTGAGCACGCACCGATCTCCGGCGTGAGCGTTTTTGTTGCCGTTGCTTCCAAAATATTCAATGCCGGATTGAAATAACCGGTAAACTCTTCGCTCAACCGAACATTCAGCAGCTCCGCGCCATGCATAGAACGCGGAAACGTAAGGCCGCTGTCCAACGTGATGACGTTCGACGCGCTCTGCTTCAATCCGCTCCATGCAAACGGTATTCTGATCTCCAATCGGCCGGGCACGGTAAGCTCCCAGGCATGAATCTCTGCGCCCTCAATTTCGGATACGGCTGTTCCGTTTATCTTAATTTTATCTGCAAAACCTACTTCTTTCGCATAGTCTCCGCCTGTTGCCGCCGTCTGGAACAATTTGTTAAAATATACGTAAAGAGCGGCATACGTTTTATTCGGATCATTGACCTGCTGCAAAGAAGAAACTTTCAGTTCCGCAGCCGCTTCAGAAGGTGTTTCGCTCCACTGTCCGTCATAATAATAAAACGTCTGATCTTTCCAAGTGCGTACTTCCTTCCCGTCCTGCTCGTTGATCATTGTACCGGCAGGCAACGTTATGCAATCCGTTCTGTCGTTTTTAATGGGGATCGTTTCATACGGCCAAGAAAAATTATACTGCTTACTGACATTATTTTCCCAATAGTTGGATTCCGGCAATGCCACGCCGTTCATGAGAAGACTGCCTCTGATATCTGCAATATAAACGTTGCTGCCTTCCCGGTCAAAATTCAGCAATAAATACAGCCATGAACCGGTCGATTGCGCAGCCGAATTCAAACTGATCGAGGTGATTTCCGTCATGACGATCTCAACGTTCGGCTCACTCCCGACCCGATACGCCCTGTCCGCCTGCAAAACCTTACCCGAGTCTGATTTTACTCCCCGCCTCAAAGTCAGAATATTTTTCCCGTCTCCCTTAAAAACGGAGGCATGGTTCAAAAAAGTCAGCTGGATCTGCCCTTGGTTTATCCCTTCGGTAACGTATTGAGCCTTCACTTCATTTTCCTGAAACTTATTCAAAGCCTTGCCGTTCAGATAAACATTTGCCAATACATCGGACAAGTACGTCCCAACCGATGTTTTTTCATCGTTTAAGTTCAAATATACAACGGTATTGTTGTCCAGCGTTTGAACGGCGCTTACCTCTGTTTTTGTAAACGATGTTGACTCTTCCGCTGTCTGCGCAAACGCAACAAATCCGCCTATCATGCAACTGAACAAAATTGCAAATAAAAGCACCAAACTTTTTTTCCTCATAAAATTCCCTCCTTCCTGATTTTTAATATTGATGAGAAGCTATCCAGTTTTTATAAAATTCAGCACTTGCCTTTGGTTTTCGGTCTATCGTATGTACCCCGAACTTCATGGAGTATCCCGCATTCCATTCGAAATTGTCCAAAAGAGACCACAAAAAATATCCTCGGACGTCATACCCCTCCTTCTTTAACCTGTCAACGGCATTTAAACAGTTTCGAAGGTATAAGATTCTCTCATCGTCCTGAATACGGCCTTTTATTTCTTTCTCTTTTTCAAAGCCTGTACCGTTCTCGGTAATATAGATCGGAATATTGACACCGTACTCTTTTTTTGCAATACACACGGCATCGTACACCGCATCCGGATAAATTTCATTTCCGTTTTCAAGAAAATTCCCGCCGTTTTGCTCTATTTTTTTGCGAATATCTACATTGGCATCCGCACTCACGAGCACGCGGTTATAACAATTCAGTCCGTAAAAATCCAGCGGCATCGATATGACTTTTAAGTCATCTTCTTCAGACTCTACATGAATATTGTTGTTATTCAAAAATTCAAGTACCCTTTCATCATATTTTCCCGAAAAAACAGGCCGCAAATAACTGCCGTGAGCCAAAGCGTTCTGCTGTTTCGCCAATTCAATATCGGCAGCACTGTTCGGATCTGCCGGAACTCTGTTCCAAATGTCGATAACTATGCCGATCTTTGCTTTATTCCCGCTTGCGCGGAATCTTTGCACTGCTTTGCCGTGCGCAAGCAATAAATTATGATTGGCTTGCCTACCGTACTTTTCAAGCCCAAACCCCGGAGCAAACCCTTTTAAAGCATAGCCGACATATGTCGCTATCGGTTCGTTTACGGTAGCAAACATTCCAGCTTGCGGCAATTCCCTGAATATTATGTCTGCATAATCGGCAAACCAATCCGCCACATCGCGGTTCAACCATCCGCCCAACCGTTCTAACTCATAAGGCAGGTCCCAATGATACAATGTTATGTTCGGTACTATTTCATTTTCGATAAGTGCATCGGTCAGCCTCTTATAGTAATCCAAACCCTTTGTACTGATCTTGCCTTTCCCTTCCGGCAAAACCCTCGACCAAGAAATCGAATAACGATACGAATTAACGCCTAAGTCCTTCATTAATCTGATATCGTCTTTCCATTTATGATAACTGTCGCACGCTACGTCCGGCAAATCGCCGTTTTTGATGCTTCCCGGAATCCTTGCAAACACGTCCCATATGCTTAGGCCTCTGCCGTCTTCATTATAGGCACCTTCGATCTGCGCCGCCGCCGTGGCTGTCCCCCACAAAAATTTCCTTTGATCCATCACCTGTCTCCACCGTATATTCTTTTTGCTCGATCATTTCCCCATTATACAATACTTTTGCTTTGGTTTTGCCCCAAACACCCAGATTTAGCTTTATTTTTCCTTCCTTCCTGACCCAAGAGACCTTTACCCCTCCGTTCAAAGTCCGATATTCCGCCGATACCTCTTGGATCGTTTTCGGCGGTTGCGGTGCTATTTCCACATAATCAGGATCATCCATATGAGGATTTACCCAAATACCGGCAACGGTTTCATAAAACCAGGAAGAAATATTTCCCCAAAAATGGTGGTTTAAGGATTCGACTCTGCGTCCGCTTACACAAAAAGCGTTGCCTTTATGCGCGCCGAAATCATAAAACTTTTCCCATAAAGTCGTTGAACCGCGTTCTACCATGTATCTGTAAGACGGAGGATCTTTTCTCATGATCAGCTGATACGCTATGTCCTGATAACCGTAACGGCTCAGCGTATGGAACAGCCACTGCCCGCCGATCACCCCCGTTCCCATACAACCTTTCTTTTTTATTCTTTGTACCAATTCCCGCGCAGCTGCCTGTTCATCTTTAAAATATCCATAATACAAACAAATCGTCTGCGCTGTCTGTGAAAGATCTTTGCATACCGAAGTTTCTTCCTCGATCCACTTTTCTTTTATCTTGCTTCGCAGATGCGACGCAAACCGCAAAACATCCCGCGCTTGATCGTCTTCCCCTATTTCTTCCAGAAGAAATGATATTTCTTCACAAATCCGCACCGAAACAACACTGTCCGTCAATTCCAATGATGCTTCAAAACCATCATTCGCTTCTATATCGGCCTGACACCAATCGCCGAGACCGAATTCGAGCAGTCCGTTTTCTTTTACCTTGCTTTTCAGATAGTTTACATATAAGACCATGCTTTGCGCATTGTCTTCGATCACTTTTTTATCGCCTGTAAACCTGTAAATTTCATACGGCAAATCGGCAATGACACAATCCCACGCAGGACCGTTCCCCCAATCGAAACCCCAGCCTGTTGTCGGAATAATGCCGGGCAGCGCGCCGTCTTTCCTTTGCGCCGCCCTCACATTTTTCAGCCATTCCGTAAACAGCTCTTTCATGTCGAAATTTAAAAACATCTGATGTGCCGAAAGCGCCGCATCGGCAGTCCATCCGTTTTTTTCACGCTGAGGACAATCTGTGGGTATATGTACCAAATTATTTTTGTCGCTCCTTTTGACCATGTCTTGCAACAGGTTCAAATATACATCCGAACATACAAAATTACCGTTTTCCTGTACGTCTGAGTAATATACACAACAGGTCAGCAAATATGTCGTTGCCTGTGCGGAAGAAAGCCCTTCAACACTTACATACTGAAACCCATGATATGAAAAACTCGGTTCATACTCACTTTTCAAACCGTTGCATATATAAATATCTGTCTGCGCTCCGTCCTCCCTCGTCGCATTTTCAAACCCAAGATTTGCATAGAACGGCCTGCCCGAATCGTCTGTGCTTTCAAAATATTTCAGTTTGATTTTCTGTCCGCTTTCCCCTTTGACGTTTAATTTGCATACCCCTGCCACGTTATAGGGAAATTCGTATATATAATTGTTTCCGTCCTTCCTTACGGATTTCGGTTTGTATTCGGCTTTCTTTAAAACCGGAGGAGCTTGGCTTTCCGTCGGAATTCCCTTCGGAGTTTCCGCGCGGATCACTCTCTTCCACGCAGAATCATCAAAATCTACAGTATTCCAATTCGGAATTTCTTTGCGCGCATCATAATGCTCGCCCTCACGCCAATCGTCATATACGATCGGAGATTCATGCCAACAAAAACTTTCGTCCGCCTCGAAAATCACTTCCCCCGATAAACTTTCCAAAGAACAGGCAAATTTGGGTGCACTTCTGAACCCTGCCTTGTCCAATGCCCAGACCTGTCCCCCAATATTGTTTAAAAAACCGTTTCCCAATACGATCCCTAAAACGTTTTCTCCTTTTTGCACATAATTTTCCAAATCGTATCTGTCATAATAAAGAAAATCATCCGGATTGTAAATATAGGCCGCATATTTGCTGCGCGTAATTTCTTTTCCGTTAATAAATAACCTATATAATCCCAACCCGCAAATATAAAGACACACTTTGGTTTCGTTTAGCACAAAACGCTTCCTTATATATGGAGCCGCAACAGGCTCTTCATGTGTTGAATACCGCTCTGAACAAGTGTAAAATAATGCCGAGTACATACCGTCCTTCCTTTTTTACCTGTCTTATGTTCTATCCTTGACCTTACCAATTATATAAAAAAACATTTCTTATTTCAATCCAAAAAAGCAACTAAAAATATCAGATTTTTGACCTTTTCACAAAAAACAGTTTTAAAAAAAGTTGTAAATAAAAATCAAATATGATAAAATGCTGTTCAAAAGGAACTCTTTTATGATCGAATATTATAATGCGGAAACAATCAAATACTGTTATTACACTGCCTTAGTGGCAAGTCCGAGAGATTATTATCATCAAAGTACGTTTTTTAAGCTCATGTATGTCGTGAAAGGCAGCATCAAAGTAACGATCCTGTCTCGCAAAAATGATAAAATTACGAAATTATTTACCGCAGGAACCGCCATGATCATTACCCCGAACGATGTGCATCGGTATCACGTTTCTTCTCGCAGCAATGACTATTGTCATCGCGATATCTATATTTTTGACCCTTTAATGAAGAATATCTGTGATTCTCTTTCCCCCGATTTATACAACGAAATTGCTTCCGGTGAATATCCTTTGATCTACTCAATCTCTCAAAACACCATCTATTCTCTGGAAGAAATGTTGACTCCCCTCAATCGCATTCCCCTGTCTGTTGAACTGAATCCTCTGCATAAAGCAATCGTATATTATTATCTCGGGACTTATTTGCATTATAAATTTTTTACTTTGCCCTATCCGCAATGGTTGTCTAAATTAATTTCTTTTCTGCAGAACGAAGAATTTTTGGTTAAACCCTTGGAAGAAATTATTTTATCGACAAACTATTCCCACGGATATGTCAGCCGCGAATTCAAAAAATATACAGGCAAAACTCTAAAACAATACGTAAACGAAAGCAAGATAGCTTTTTCAACGACTTTACTTACCGATAAAAATGCTACATTGGAAAATATTGCAAATCGCCTCAATTTAAGTACGACGAGCAATTACATCGCATTGTTCAAAAAACAATATCATATAACCCCGGCACAATGGCGCATTAACTTCTTTACGAATATCGACACCTATCCGAACCAGTTATGGGGCAACTACACGACTTCCCAAATCAAATAAATAACGCGGCAAAATTTTTTAAATTTTGCCGCGTTTACGTTGCTTCATCCAAAATCTGAACAGAATTTTCGTATTTTTTTATGATACCGGCATCTTCGCAAATGTCGGATGATAAAATAACCCCCGTATAAAATTTTCGCTTTAATATCAGATACTTATTATTTTGATAATATACAGACATCCGCCCAAAAGTATCAACTTTTGGGCGGATGTCAATTTATACCGCAAGTATTTGAATTTATTCAATTCTGCACCAAAACACAAAATCAAGCTTTTTTCCTGCCGATAACTGCAATGGCCGATCCAATGAGGACTGCAGAAACGATCAGAGCTCCGCTTATCAAAGATGAATTGCATCCCCCTCCTTGCGGCTCCGCTGCATTTTCTTTTTCTGAAGTAATGGTTATCGGTTCGGAATAAAGCGTATAACTCACGCGTTCCGATTCATAGGTATACTGCAAAATCACAACGCCGCTTCCGCGACCCGCATAATACCTGCCGTCGGCAGTCTGCAAAAGAGTCATCGATCCTGAAATCTGCAAATATTCACATTCGACTTCATATATTTCGCCCTTTTGCGTAACGGCTGTGGCAATCAACTTCTGCGCCCCGTCATCCGTTGCGGAAATGATAAAATCTGCCGCCTCCAACGATACGACACAATCCGATGTTCTGTCCGCATAGTCAGTCGTAATTCCATTGATCCCCGTCATATATGCAGCATCAAAAGAAGCATCGTTCGGATAAGTCCAAGGCCAGACAGTGATCCCGCGCGCAGCAAGCTCGCGTACCTGTTCATTTGTAACGAACTCATAGGAAGGATTCAGGGTTGCATTCATGGGTGCCAGCGTCCGCAAACATTGCTCCGCATCATACTCCTGCGCGCTGTTCACAAGATATCCGACAGAGATACCCGGTATCTGTTCATGAACAAGCGCAAGCTGATCTTTTAAAAAGGAAATCACTATGACCTGATCACTCACATCGTATTCCGCAATCAAATCTTTCAAAGCGGGAACTATATCGGGATCAGAAGATTTGATCTCCACAAAATGCATAACTTCTTTACCCTTGAATTCTCGGAAATAATCCTCCAGAGACGGGATCGGTCTGTTTTCCCCGCCTCCTCCCGCGTCTACTTCGTACTGCTGAATTTCTGACAATGTCATTTCTTCCACATTGCCCGTACCCGTTGTCGTGGAATCCAGCTGCGCGTCATGCATAATGACGATCTGATCGTCCGCCGTAAGATAGATATCACATTCAATGGCATCCGCACCCGCTTTATAAGCTTCCCGTGCTGCCGCAAGGGTGTTCTGCTTTTCGTTGTACATTCCCCTGTGTCCCACGACCATCGGCATACGCAAGAGCGTTCCTTCGGCAAACGTAGAAAGAATATCATAAGCAGTTGCCGGTTCTTGTGTATAAATCCCGTCGCATCCGCTCGTCGCCGCACCGTACATTTCCTCGTCCGTTTCCGCTTCACACCAGACAGTCAGCAGTCTTTCCTGCAAATGGCGCACGTTTTCTCGCGTTGCCTGCGAAGCTTCCAGCAATACGATTTTCGCATCGGATGCATTGGTTATATCACGAATTTCCGATAACGTATATTCATTTTTCGAACGAAAATCCAAAAGCCCCTGCAACGAAACACAGCTTTCGCGCAATGACGCGAGAACTTCGGGCGAATCGGAAGCCAAAATGCCGTCTTTCACCTGTGAATCGCCGATAAATTGGACAAGACCTTCGACAGCACTTTCTTCGCTGACATAAAAGACGGGAACTGCTTCCTCCGAAATTTCCGAATATGCCTGCGAAAGCGAAGTTCCGTCGGCTAGAGTCAGGTTTTCATCCACTCGCAGAACGACATCTGCGGTCGGTTCCTCCCCCGAAGCAACCCCTTCCGCATAATCCGTAAGAACAACGGGCGGCAAAGCAACTCCGCAATCCTTACTGTACGCATCGGCAAACGTTCCGCCCGACGCGCTGACAGGAATTGCCGTCAGACAGGTCATACCGATCACAGCCGAAATCATAACACTTAAAAACTGTTTTTTCATTGTTCAACCCCTTTTTCTTGAGGATTTTTATATCTAATTCCTTCCCGTGCCTGTTCGCGCATACCGACAACATGCTTGTTTATGATTTTTCTTGACCGTCAGGTTTACGTAAAAAGCTTTAATACTGCATCGGACCGTCCCGAAGCTTGAAACAAATTTTGGCACGTTCGGATCCTTTTACCGATGCAGGGCAAATTTTATCGGTGCGTTTCGGTATCGGAATACTGCGCAGAAAGAGTGTCGGCCGCAGATCCGCCGCTGCGTTCCGCCGACAGAAAATCATCGACCGTTATCTCAATTTTTCCGTTTTTCAGTTTCAAAACATCTTTAGCGATTTGTTCGCCGTCGGAAAGCCATTTTCCGGGTACTTTCAGCATTGCAGTCGTGTTTCCGGGAACTTCCGCATAAATACGGATCCTTTCGCCGCAGCGTTCCCAGCGTACCGAGATTTTTCCGCGCACGGTTTCCAGCGAACCTTCCGTCCAATCGATCCCCTGCGCAAAACAAGGGCTCAGCACAATGTCCGAAAAAGCATTTTCGCATTCCTCCGTTCGAATGCCTGCCAGATAATTACAGAAAAATCCGTCGTACCCAGCAAACATAGGATGGTCATAGGAATGCATGTCTGTCTGCGCATTTCGCTCCCAACGCTCCCAGACCGTGGTAGCCCCATGCTCCAACATGAATCCCCAGCCCGGATATTCGCGGTTTTTCAAAAGTTTTACCAGCGTATCAGCATATCCCGCTTCCGCAAGCCTGTAAAACAAGTGTCTGTATCCCTGATTACCACACGTCATATGAAAGCCGCGGGCAGCGATATCTTCGGCGGCAGTTTTTGCCCACCCTTTACACAATGCATCCTCTTCTGCAAAAATTGTCATTGCCACGGCGCATTCCGTCTGCGAACCGTTCCCGATCCTTCCGCTCCGTTTATCCAGATATTCACGGAAAAAAGCCTTTTTGCAGGCACTTCTCTCCTTCTCCCAGTGTTCCGCATCTTTTTCTCTGTGCAAAACAGCGGCGATTTTTCTCGTCAGATCGATGTTCCAGATATAATACGCTCCTGCCATAAACCGCTCGCTTACCATCGCCGAATGCGTACCGTCCGCATCTCTGGCAAAGGGAAACGCAGGACACCAGTCCCCATAAATCCCCCAGCTCATAATGCCGTCTTTTTTATAGGCACTCAAAAAGCGGTTCCAGGCACAAAACCCCTCATAATTGTCCGAAAGAACCTTCACGTCCCCATAAAAACAATACGAAAGCCAGCCCAGCAACTGGTAAGCATCCACGGCATCTGCCACGACAGAACCGACACTGAACGGGACCGTATCCCCGATCGCGCCCGAAGGCTGCGCGGAATCCGTGATCATATTGACAAAATTCGGCAAAAATGAACTCAAATCAAAATTGCAGACAGCTTCATAAATCCGTGAAGACATATCGTTCAGCCAGCCAAGACGCTCGTCTCGCTGCGGACAGTCGGTAAACACACCGTTGAGATTGTTGCTCTCCGTCAGTACCGCCATCTCATGCAATGCATTGAGCTGTTCGTCCGAACAGCAAAATGTCCCCGCTCGTTCCAATGCTGTATAACAGTGGCACACTTGCGCACCGAGCACTTCTGCCTTCCCTTCGTACGAGATCTGCACATAACGGAATCCGCGGTATGTAAACGACGGTTCATAGTCTTCTTCTTTTTCGCCGCTGAGAATATAAATGTCCCGATTTTTTGCCGTTCGCAGATTGGACTGAGATATGTTTCCCTTTTCATTTAAGATCTCCGCATAGCGCAAAGTGATCTTTGCACCGCGTTCGCCCCGTACGCGGATTTTGAGCCAGCCGCTCACATTTCGCCCCGCATCCACGATCAAACCGTCTTCATTTTTTCCGACAGTCTGCGGTGCAAACGTATCCATGACCCGCATGGGCGGAACAGGATTGGCACAAAGTGCGCCCTGCGGCGGCTCCACACAGTATGCCGCCACAAATTCAGAAGTGGAAACAGGGTATCTTTCAGAGTACTTGTCTCTGCCTCCCCGTGCGTCATACACTTCTCCGCCGTATATGCTGTTCTCACTGACATTGCCGCGCGTTACATTCCAAACTCTTCCCGCCATGGTAGGGATCACCGAAACCGTTCCGTCCGTATATTCCACGCGCAATTCTCCGCAGATTTTTTTAGCGCCGTAAAAACCGTACCCCGTTTCGATACACAATGCGTTGTTTCCCTGCCGCACATTCAACGCGTAGGTTCTGTAAAATACATGCTTGCGGTATTCGGAGATCGCACCGTCAAAATATCCGTCCGAAACCGGTTCTCCGTTCAGATAACACCTGCTGCAACCCAGAGCCGCCAGATACAGGCGCGCCTTACGAACTTCCTTTTCAATTCCGAAGTCCAAGCGTATGAGTTCGGTGGCACCGTGATATGCCATCGGCATACCGATCCAGCACGCATGCGGCATCGGTTTATCCAAGTACGCCGTTTCAAACGCACCCGTTTCCGATGGTACGCCGTTTACCTCTACCTTCCAGTAATAACAGGTAAAACCGGAAAGAGGTTCTCCCCCATAGACGATTCCCAGCGTTTCATCCGAAAGTATCTTCCCGCTGTCCCACATATCCGCTTTGCCTCGCATAAGCAAGGCCTGATCTGACGCGACAAGGATCCTGTACCAACTTTGAAAGACCGCGTTGTCCCCGCGTATTTTCCAGGAAAACCGCGGGCGCGCCGTATCTATGCCTAAAGGGCTTTTCATTCCCTCCGTCTTTAAATCGTAAATCTGCATACCTTTCTTCATATAGGCAAAGTGCGCGAATATTTGGATTCGCGCACCCCGCATTCACTGATAACGGATCTTATCCGTCAAGCGCTTTTCTTCTTGCGCAGGCAAACGACCGCCGCTCCGACCGTAACAATCCCTGCCGCCAGAATTTCAGTTCCACCGAAACTGGAAGAACATCCTCCCCTCGCCGCATCTCCGACTTTGATCGTCAATGTGCCAGTTATCGATTTTCCGTCTACCGTCAGGCGGAACGTAAGCGTCTGCTCGCCCGCCGTTTCAGGATCGTACCCCGTAACGCGCGCGCCGCTCAGATCCACTTCATCGCCTTTCGCTCCGGAAGTATAAACGATCTGCCCTTTGATACCGAAATCTTCGATCCACTGTCCGATGTCCAGATCGGTGCCGAGCGCTACCTCCACAGGCTTCTCCGACGTAATTTCCATGGATGCAACGCTGTCTTCAACGACGACCGTAAAGGAAACCGTCGTGATCACAGTGCCGTCCAGTTTTTTCAGCACCGCCGTTACTTGCGTTGTTCCCTGTTTGAGCCCTTTGATCAGACCGTTTACATTGACGGATGCAATCGTTTCATCCGCAACCTCAAAGAACCATTCGCCTTCCGTTGCGTATTCCGGAACGATCGCCACGTTGGATGCGTGCTGTTCGCCCAATCCGACCGTGATCGATTCTTCCAGTATTTTGCCCGATTCGGGTTCGATCGTCCATGCAAATTTATGCTGTTCGTTATAGACGATCTTCACATCGTATTTCAGCTCACCCACTTTGACAAAGTCGCCTTCTCCCGTGGGCATGTTGACTTCATCCGTTTCACCGAACCACTTCCAGAAGGTAAGACCCTTTTTCAGAAGAATCGTATCGCCTACCTGATAAGTTGCCACCGCTTCCCCGCCGATCTTAGGGGTAAACGTAAGCATATTCGTCAAGAATCCGATATTCTCACAATCAACCGTTGCACCGTCACGCAAATAAGAAATATTGTCCGTGATCGTCTTTGCATCTTCTTGCGAAAGATTGGAAGGATAAACATTTGCCGTGTTCGGGAAAGTCTTCTGGAAATAAATGAGAATCAGAGTACCCGACCATGCTCCGTCATCGTTGCAGGTAAGGTTATCCGGATACATTTCCGTCATACCCTGTACATCGATATTGACCGTAATTTCGTCTTGTACCGTCTGACCGCGATCTTCTACGCTGCAGGAAATAGTAAGCTGCTGTTTGCCGACCTTGGAAGTATCCAACGTAAATGTTGCGGTTTCGGAACTGAGCTTGATCTCCGAGCTATAAAATCCTTCGCCGTAATCGACAAGAACTTTAACTTTGCTTACATCGAACGTCCCGTTCTGCGAAACATAGAATGTACGGTCATTCGCCAGTTTCAAACCTTGGATCTGCGTATCCGCAACGGTAACTTTAATTGTCTTGACCGTGTCGCCCATCGTCAGCGTTACATTTGCTTCGCCCGGAGCCAACGCCACAATGTTTCCGTCTTCCACTTTGACGATATCCGGTTCATCCGAAGACATTTCAGGCGTCGCATACGCGCCTTCGGGAAGAATCTTCACTTCAGGCGTATACGTTGCGCCGTTGGGAAGAGTTACTTCCTGCTCCGACAACTCAAATCCGGTTGCTTCGCCGACATATTCATGCCATGCACTGCCGTCCCATACATAGGATACTTCACCCGCAAATTTGTAACGCGCGACCCAAGTTCCGTCCAGATTGCGGTAAAAACGGAAATTATCGTGCAATGTAAGCACGCCGCCGACCGCAAGTCCTGTCTGCTTTCCGGCATTAAATGCTCCGAAGAATAACATACACTGTATTTTGGTAACTTCCCCGACCGTATACAATTCGTGCGTTACTTCTTCTCCCGAAGAAGGCTCGCGCAGCGTTGCCATCGTATTGGTGATTCCATATTCGGGTTTGCCGCGGAAATCGATCGTATGTACGCTTGCCGATTCACCCTGATTATCGTCCACAACGTCGAAGAAATATAAATTGATCGCCGAATCCCAACTGAGAATGCGTTCGGGAGAAATAAAATCCACCGTTTCCACTTGATATGCATATACAGGAACGTCCGCACTCACGCCGTCTTTCGTTACTGTGATCGCCGTTGCTCCTTCGACAGAATTATCGTATTTTTCGGTCGTGATCATATCCGCCGTAACAGCAAAAGCGATCCCCGTCGTTTCGTCGTTATAAACAGGCGTTGCAGTCAATCTGCTTGCCGCAAATTCTTTATCCAACTCTTCCCCGACATATTCCACCAAATACTGAACGCCGTCGCGCGTGGCCGCTCCTTTAATGGAAAAATCATAGGAAACTACTTTTAATTCCGCTCCGACCGTGAAAGTGATCGTTTTGGTGAAATTCTTAAATTCCGCCGTTATCGTTACTTCACCTTCTTTCAGGCAGGAAATCTTTCCCGTCGAATCCACCGTAGCAATGGTATCGTCCGACGACTTGTAGGCAGGGATCTCGTTTGCCCCCTCGTTCATTGTCCATTCGATCTTCAGCGACTGTCCGGCTCTCAAGTCCTCGATCGCCGCCTGATTTGCAAGTTCCGCGCTCTCTGCTTCTACGATGCGCGTCCAAGTCGTACCGTCGCAGAGGAAGCCGATATCTTCGTTAACCGCAAACACAGGCACATAACTGACGCCCTCCGTTCCGTAGGACATAAAAGGTCCTCCCGTGTATGCCCACATGACAAAACCTTTTTTCAAAACGAAATAATCGCCCGCCTGCGGATGCAAGGAATCATCGCCCTTGGTAACCGTGAGTTTCCCGTCCGCCGAAAGCCAGAAACGGTTGAATACGTTTCCTTCAGCGTCGCTGTTGTATTCTACATAAGAGCTGATCCTTTCCCATGCAGCCACGTTGTCATCCGACCAATGTGCGCTGTCCATGACGATCTGATTTGCACTGACCCCGCTGATACCGAAATCCACGTCGATACCGCCGGGATTGCGGTTCGTTACCGTAATGTTCGTCAACGCAGAATCCAGGAAAGTACCGACCCAGCCGTCTTGCGTATACGTTACCGTATAATCTTGCGTAACATTGATACCCAGATCCGATCCGTCCCAGTTTTTAAAAGAGAATCCGGCAGAAATCGTGATCGAATCGCCGACAGCGTATTCCACTCCGCTTTCACCCGTCGTATCTTCCGCAAACGAGAATGAAAGCTTCGGCAGAAAATCATTCCATGAATAAGAAACTTTGGAAAGCGTCCTCGTGCCGCCGTCCGCTTCCGAATAAGAAACTTTATCCGTCGTAAGACTCGTTACGTCGAACGGGTTCTTCCCGAGGTGCTTGTTCACGACAAACGTAACTTTGCCTCCCGCAGCGTCCAGCGATTCCACACTCAAAAAGCGGAACGGATTTTGAATGGACGCATCCACACTGTCTGCTTTGACCTTTAGGACCGAAAACAAACATAAAATAATTGCCAGAACGAACGCTGATGCCAAAGCAATCAGCATACTCATTCTTTTAGAACTCATAACTCCCTCCTTAAACTTATTATTTCCCCGCCGTATTCGGCGAAAAATTTGTTTTTAGTAGCCGTAAGCGTAATTCAGCCTTCCGATCGGTGCGGCATCGCCCGTTACATAGTAATCCATGATGTCCGTATAATTCGTAACATTGTCCGCCACTTTGAACTCAAATGCAAAATTCTCTTCGCTCAGTCCCAACATGGAAAGCGGTACGGTTATAAACATCTGATTTCCCGAAATGCGCATATCCGCGCTTCCAACGCTCGACCAGTTCCATCCTCCGACACTCTTTTCCACGCTCGCTTTGCCTTCCGTCGGGGCACGGTTCAAAATAAAATCATACCCTTCCCAGCTTGTTTCACTCGTGCTCGCTCCCGTTTTGATAAGCACGTTCATCCAGTTTTCACCGCTTTCATATGCCGTGATATCCTCTTTCGTCTGTATCAGAATATACAGATTCTGTGCATCGTGCACGACTTTTGTTTCGACGATGTCATTGCGGTTGGAATGATCGCTGTACCATGTTCCGATCAGCCCCGCTTCTCTCGCCTCGTCCCGAATATCAAAGCCATAGAAATCACGCTCGCGCGCATCTCCGACCATATCCTTATACACGGCTTCACAATCATCAAATCCCGCGAAATCTTCTACCGTCTTACTCTGCCAGATATATCCCGTATCTTTTACATCGCTGGACTTGTACTTGCGGACATTCCGCACCAGCTGCAGATAAAAATTATCCTTATAATAATTTTTATCCATCTCCATATCGCGCGAGAACTGCGCATTGAAGTTATCGACATACAGGATCTGATCGCCCGCGGGATTGTACTTCCATGCCAGCCATTCGTTCCACGCCGTTACCGTGATCATCTCCACCGTTTTGCCCTGATCTTCATACTTGAACACGGTGTCCCACTGGTCTTCTATATTTTTGCCCGCTTCCCAGTTTTCCTCGATGGCGTATTCTTCCTCATTCCAGCCGCGCGAACTCCTGCCGTCCGCTTCCCGGCCGTAATGTACATATGCCGAATAAGAAGTTTCCGTCGCTCCGTGCTGCGCTACGTTGACATTGACCATTTTATTTTCTTCGAAATAGAAATTGTCTTTGTCCGACCAGTCCATCCACGGGAATCCGTCCGGCTGAGACGCCATGCTCGGCCATTGCGATTCGCGAACATCAAAATACTCCATCATGTCCGCATCGATATCCACTCGATTGGCTCCCGTCTGATCCGTACCCTTATTCTCCGATGTCGTACCGACGATCATCGGCTTGCCGTAAGGCGCAAACCAGATGCAATCATATTTCCCGCTCGCATAAAAGTTGTTGTAGATCTTGCGAACCTGTTCGCCCGATTTCTGATTGGTATAAAACACAACTTTCGGTACATCCCAGCCTTGTTCGGATAAAGCCAGAATGGTATCCAAAAGCACATATGTCGGTCTGCTCAGCTCCTGATTCTTCGGATCGGAAGGATCGGAAACAAAATTCGGATTGATATTTTCAGCATAATCGTATTCGTTGGTCGTATCCAGGAAGATATAATCCACGTCTGCCATCGTCAGAAGTTCGATATGCCGCGTAATGACCCAGGAATCCGCCGTGTTGTAATACCCGTACAGCGGCTCGTTCGTCCAATGCACATAGTTTGTGGGACTTTCCATCCCGTTGGGATACCCCGCTTCTGCGTTTTCCGTTCCCGGAACTTTCTGACCCAATCGATAGGATGAATCAAAAACAGCCGAAGCGCCCGTTTCCGTTTGCTGCAATTTTGTTACATCGTATACACCTGCCGATGACAAATGCGTCCCCAGCCACAGAAAATAAAATACTCCCACATAACGCTCGTGATCTGTCTTTTGCTTGTGCATGGGCGTAATTTCCCGTCCCAACCGATCGACCGAGGCAAAACTCGCTTTGGTAAAATCATAGGCGTCCAATCCGCGCTTTGCCTCCGTGCCGTTGTCTGTTTTGCCTCCGCCCGTACATCCCGTCATAAACCCGAGACATGCACACAACACTACCGCCAAAATCCTCAGCAATCTGTTCTTTTTCATCTTTCCTCCTTCCCCGTTTCAGCCTTTCAGCCCCGCCGTCTGTATCCCTTCGATAAGATATTTCTGGAATACCGCAAACAGCACCGTAGGCACAAGCGACGTGATCGTCGCCGCCGCAAAGATCCATTCGGGATGAACAGAGTTCGTCTCCCGACCCGTCATTTCATAAAGCGCATACGCAAGAGTGTAGGGCGCATCCACACTGTTGTTATACATGGAAGGCGTAAGATAATCCCCCCACGACCCGATAAACGATGTTACCGCAAGATAGATGAGGATCGGCGCACAAAGCGGTGCGCAGATCACAAAACAGCGCACCAGCGCATTCGCCCCGTCCAGTTTTGCACTCTCTTCCAGCTCACGCGGAACCCCCATCAGAAACTGACGCGCCAAGAATACGTTCATCGCTCCCGAGAAAAAGATCCCGGGAAGAAAGAGCGGAAACAGCGTATTCGTCATCTGCAGATCATTGTATACGACGTATAACGGAACCTGCGTTACGATGCCGGGCAGGATCGCCGTAAGCATCATCAACGAAAACATGAAGCCTTTGCCGATCCACTCCAACTTGGCAAACGCATAGGACGCAACCATGGTGGATAACGGTATGCTGACACATACGATCGCACACACGATCAGGCTGTACACGAGCGGCATACCGTAACCGCCGTCGCTGAACGCATGCCCGTAGTTGACAAAATGCAGACCGTCCGTCCAATAATGCATATAGGAATCCAGGATCCACTCATTGGACATAAGCCCGCGGTTGATCATAAACAGATACGGAAACAATAATACCGCCGCAATCAACACAAGAATGATGTATAATACTGTCCGGACTATAGTTCCCCGGATGATATGTTTCTGATTAGTTGTCATATTGCACCCATTTATTCGTCTTGAACAGGAACGCCGTCAGCACCCCTACAACGACCACCAATACCCAGGCCAGTGCACACGCATAACCCATATTCGTCCTGCGGAACGCTTCATGATAGATCTTTAACCCGAACATATACGTCGATTCATTGTTTCCGAGTCCGTCGTTGGGCGCAAAAGTAAGTGTTCCGTTGAATTGCAGCGTTACAATAAATGTCGTGATCAGATTATAGAAAATCATCGGCGTGGACATCGGAAGCGTGATCGAAAAGAATTTGCGCAGCGTGTTTGCGCCGTCGATCTCCGCCGCCTCATACAACTGTTTGGGAATATTCTTGAATTGTGCCAGCCAGACGATCGTTCCGCCGCCCAGACTCCACAGATTCATCAGCACGATCGATCCGATCGAAGTAAAATTCTCCGCATAGAAAAACGGACTCATCGGAAGATTCAGACTCTGCAGGATCTGATTGAAAAGCCCCGGCGTTTCAAGATTATAGCGCATGATATAACTCCACACGATCCCGCTGACGATTGCCGGCATCGTGCAGGGAAGATAATACAGTACACGGAAAACCTTGATCCCCTTCAGATTGACATTCAGAAGAAGTGCCAGAAGATACGAGCCCACCATTACGACGGGAATGTTCACACACGCAAACAGCAGCGTATTTACAACGACCTTCCCCACTTCCGAATCTCTTGTAAAGATCTTGACGTAATTATCGAATCCTACAAAGTCAAACACCGAAATAATGTCGTATTCGTGAAAGGAATAATAAAAAGACTGGATGATCGGAAAAAGCGTAAACATACAGATGCCAAACGCCATTGGCAGAATAAACAGCCAGCCCGTAATACTGTTCCTGATTTTCTTTTTCAACGCGCCGGGAGACGGAAGCAACGTGCAGCTTTTCAGCTTTGCCCCCTCCCGGCATCCCGTTTTTTCCGAAACCATCAAAGTGCTATCGCCTCCGCCAGATCTTCCGCAACCGTATCAATACACTTTTCCACCGATTTCACGGATGACCCCATCGTCATAGGATCGACAAGATTCTTCATGAAATTCTGAAGCGCTCTGTAAATATCAAAAGTCGCAGAAGGATCCTGCGTGGTAAAGAACTTGGAAGAAACTTTGTATTCGTCCCACTGCAGCCATGCGTCCAGATTGATATTTTCAAAACCTTTCGACCACTGTTTCTCCTCTGCAAGATCGATTCGGATGGAAGGAGTGGCAAGCCCCGCATTGATCAGCGCCATCTGCCCGTCATACGAAATCATGTATTTCAGAAATTGCCATGCAAGATTTCTCTGCGTCTCGCTCGTCGTGGAACTGATCCCCCATCCCGCGAAACCGCAGCCGATTGCGGGATTCTCTCCGATCAGAGGGAACGGCAAAGCGTCAAACTTTCCGTTCACACCTGCGTTCAGCGCCATGCTCGCAGGACCGCTCGAAGAAAAATGAAACGCCACTTTTCCGTTGGAAAACTGCGACCCCGATGTTATGCTGCGCATGATCCTGCCTTCATTGTAAAGATCACGCAACATATTCGCCATCTCCAGCGTCTCTTCCGAATCGATCGTTATGTTTCCGTTTTCATCAAACGCCTGCGAACCGTACGATTCCATCACGGCATTGAAAACAGCTTCCCAGTCAAAATCGCCCTGCAATGCATAGGCATTTCCGTATCCGGCAGCCGTTCCTTCATCGCTGAGAATAAACGTATTGACTTCCTTGCACAACGATACAAGGTCATCCCACGTAAACGGGTTTTCTTCCGTACTCTGCAAACGCTCATCCTCCAAAGAAATTCCCGCTGCCTGTAAAAATTCTGTATTGTAATAGGTTACGACCGAATCCATCGAACGGGGTACGACATAACGTTTGCCCTCGTACATGCTCATGTCGAAAAAGGATTTATAATAATCCGTTTCCAGACTCAGTCCTTCCTCTCCGTTCGTATCTTTATAAAGCTGTTCCTCCGCAGCATAATAAGGTTCCAGACTTACGATGCAATTCTTGGAAACCAGATAATAATAGTAAACCGTGTTGGTATAGAACAAGTCGGGCACCTCTCCCGATGCGATCGCACTGCTGATCGATTCCGCATACTTGGAATCCGAAATCGCACGGCGATCATACTCAATGGTAACGTTCGGATACAATTCATTGAAGCCCGGAACAAGCGCGTCCATATACTTTTCTTCCTGCCCGCCGTCCGTATTCGGAATAAGGATCCGCAACGTAGCCGTAATGTTTTTATCAACATCCAAATTTACTTTATAATTGTCATCCTCTTTATTCATGATATTGGGGCGGCATGCCGTAAATATGCCGAGCGCCATTACCAATACCATCAACACACACAGAATTTTTTTCATAATGTTCCTCCTTTTATGCTTTGTCCGTCTTATCAAAATCGATCAGAGCCGACAGGATATTCATTGCATAATAACGATGAATAAAATCATTCGGATGATTCGCATTGTTGCCTGCTATCTCGTAATAATTTTTTGTTTTCAGCATATCCAGGCATCCCTCATACATGCTGACATACGCTACATCCAGATAGTCCGTCTGCGCAACGATCTCTTGCAGATTCTGACAGATCAGTTCATGGCAATAAGCAGACTTCACCAGCTCATTGGAAGGAAACGGCGCTACCAATAAAATTTGACATTCACTGTTCACGGATTTTGCCGTACTGATGATCGCAGAAATGTTGGATTTATAAGAATTGCCTTCCAGTGCGTCGAGCGTATCGTTCGTCCCGAACGCAATAATCAGAAAATCGGGTGAAGCCGCCGCAACCGTCGCAAGCTGCTCCTCTGACGCAGCCCATTCGCTGTCCTTCCCTCCGACGGAAATATTGGTATACTCCACTTCTACGCCGCCGTAAATTTCCAGTCCTTCTTTTACCAGTTTCGCGTACGGAGGACTGTACGGGGCATGGTTCCAAAGCTCGCTCGACGAATGTCCTTCCGAAATGCTGTCCCCGAACACAAGCATGTTTATTTTTTCCTTAGCCGCAATTTTCTCAGAAAGCCCGTACAGACTCTCGCTGTACTTTGTTACCTTGGTACGGTCTACTTGCGCAGGGTCGTAAACATATGTAACATGAATGTAATTTTTATAGATCAGCCCCGTTTCCGTGTACATCACGCTGTTTCCGTCGCCGATCATCTGATAGCCGGTCCCCGCATTCCCCTCGGGATATTCCGCAGGAACATTCTCGCCTCGCGCCCACTCATCTTTGAATACGGGAATCGAACTGCCCTCAGGCAATGTGATCGTGTTGCCCTCGACAACATAATCCACGCCTTCCTTGTATTCCTTTTCCAGCGTCCAATCGCGCACGGACACGATTCGCAATGCATCATAAAGAAGATGCCCTTCCGTCTTCCCGTCCTTTTCTACAACCATCAGCTGTTCATTGTATATCACATTGCCCAGCCAATAGGGACGGATCCGCTGTTCTTCGGTATAGGTGTAAGTCAAGTTATCTGTATCCTCCTCATAAAAAGGTAATTCCGCCGCGTTAAACTCCTCTTTCTTATCATCATCAGAAGGCTCGCCGCTTTTTACACAGCCGACAAAACACATAAGAAATGCCGCAACTGCCAATACCATTGCAATTTTTTTTACCATCTTTGTCTCCTCAATAAAATGATAATACTTAACAGTTTCTGTTTTATGGCATTATTTTATCACACACCACCCCCCTTGAACATAGAGAAATCCTATATAAAATTGTAAAAATCCCACATCTTGTCCGATCCCCCCCCTTGACAAATTTACCTGATGCATATACAATTATGTCAACTTTTCTGTAAGTTTTGCAAAACGCAACAAGGGGCTTTTCATGAAAGATTTCTACAACTTTTTTCTCTCTACAAAGCTGAATATCGAAACAGCCGCATTTCTGGACATCGGCACCGATTGGAAGGATATGGTCGAAAGTTTCCGTTATGTCCGCGTCTATTACATCCGCTCCGGAACAGCAAAGCTCAATCTCGTGAACGGCACTTTGACGCTCGAAGAAGGATATCTCTACTTTATCCCGACTTTCTCCATTCTTTCCGGCGGATGCGACGACCATATGGGACATTATTTTATCCATATCATCCCCGATCTTCTTACGGAGCACTTCTTTAAAGCTCTTCCGCTCAAACGCCGTTGCGAGATGGATGTAGCCACTGCCGATTACCTGTTTTTGCTGATCATTCAGAATTACAAAAAGGGCACTCTCGCCTCCGAGATCGCCACCGACAGTGCCCTGAAGCTCATTTTCTCTTATTTTTTTGAAGGCGTGGACGCCATCAAATCCAAAAACGATATCAATCGATTTGCCAGCGTATTCAGATACATTGATGATCATATCGACGAAAAAATCCGAATCAAAGACCTTTCCAACCTCGTATATTCCGATGACGGCTATCTTTCTAACCTTTTTAAGAAAACATTCGGAATTTCTCTGCAGCAATATATTCTGGAAAAAAAGACAGATCGGGCAAAATCTCTCCTGGCGACCCCTATGACCATTGCCGAAATAGCAAACATGCTGAACTTTTTCGACGCTGCCTCCTTTACCAATTTTTTTAAGAAGCAGACAAATATGACACCCAAGGATTTTCGCAAAAAACTCTTTTCAGACCACCTTTCCGATTCGCTGTCCTGATATTTTTACAATTTCAAAATATTGTAAATATTTTCCGCCGATCTCCGCTTATACATACGTCCACTGTTTTTCTCTCCGACCTATACCGTTTTTTTCCCGCCGTATCATTATTATAAACAACGGCTTCCTCTCTTTTTAAAATACATACATTTTTCTCACTATCGGATTTGAATTGCTGTCTGCAATATAAAATTCAGCTTTAAAACCAAAAGAGTTGTGCATAATTGCACAACTCTTTTTCATCCTTAACATTTTCAAATACTTTTTCAAATCTTTTTAAATTTTTATGCTCCGTATTGCCAAGCGTATCGAACAGACCGTCCCGAACATAACATGTCAGCAAAAGACGATCAAGGTTTCATAGATCAATTCCAATAGAAAACGACGGGCTCTCCGCGAAGCTGCGCCTCCAACCGCACACTCCGTACCCCGGAAGGCAATTTTAAAATAACCCGATTTGCCCAAAAATAATCTCCCGGAACATGGATCTTAATCTCTTTGTGATCAAACCATACCTTGAAACTCCCGACAGCACTCACCGATAAGCAGCCTGTTATGTATGACGGCAATTCAATTTCCGTATCATATCCGTATAGTCTCTTGTTTTTCATTGCCTCAGCACAGTCTGCTAAATTTGTCATTTTGTCGACAAAATCATAATACGTATCAGCTTTTTCATAAGATTTTAACAAGGCATGCTCTTCTTCTTCCGTCAAAGGCTGCACCGATGCCCCTTCAATTTGCGAACAAAATCCCTGCGCCCCTGTATCCAGAGAACAATTGCATAAGCGAACCTGAGCATGATCACAAAAAAGGATGGGGCGTGCGTCCGGATTTTTGTACTTGAAGGTACAATCGGAAAATACAATGTCTCTTGCATAACGTACGTACACGCCGCCTGTAGGCAGATCGCCAAGATGCGGCATTTCCGGATATTGCTCACTGTAATTATACAACTGCGGCACATCCAGATTTTTCTCCGAATTGTCTCCGTAAAACCGTACTTTAATATTGCGGAAACTTAATCCATGAATCAAAGTATCTTTTGTTCCGCTGATCACAAAACCCGTATGGTCATATTCTTCACCGTCAGGCGGCATATCGATCACAAAATCCGAAAAAAGAAGATCGCGGATCTCGCTTCCCTGCGGCCATGCTCCCTTTTCATCAAAACTCATTCGAAAACGATTTGCCGTAATAAAAAACGGACGGATCACATTTCGCATCGTAATCGCTGTAAATACCATATTTTCATATAAGGCACCGCCGCATGTCTGTAACTTCAATCCGTCGCGGCAATCCTCGAACACACAGCCTGTAACAGTGATATCGCGCATTGAATCCGTTGATTCCGTACCAAGCCGTATCGCTGCCCATCTTGATTTTAAAATACAATTCGTTATCGTAAATCTCTCGCAGATTTCTCCCTTTTTGGTTGTTTTCAGCGATATTGCATCATCTCCCGCATCTACATAACAATCGGAAATTGTTACATCCCTGCCGCCGTCAAAATCCAAGCCGTCTCCGTTCCCGGATTGTCTGGACAAAACCTTGACACCGTGAAGCTGCATATTCCGCACATCAAACCCCAAAAAATTGTACGCCGCAGGATCTTTGAGCGTTACACCGCGAATAAAACTGTTTGTACAACGGTCAAACACCACCAAAAAAGGTCTGCGTTGTTCAGGATCGTCAAGACAAGGGAAATTCTCACCGTACTTTCCGCGTCCGTTAATGACACCTTCCCCTTCTATGCCTGCTCCGTCCGTCTTTATCGCAACAATGAATGCCCAATACTGCGACCACATCGGATTTCCGCTCCCGCCTGACCACAAAGGCTTGCGCTCCGGATGTCCGTATGTACGATAATCCAGGCTTGCAAGGATCTGTGAACCCGCTTCCAGTCTTAAAACGCAATGATCTTTTAAATAAATCGTCCTCGATACGTATTTTCCTGCCGGAAAATAAATTCTGCCGCCGCCTTCTGCGGCGGCAGAATCGATCGCTCTTTGAATCGCTTCCGTGCAGTCGGTCATTCCGTCAGCAACTGCACCAAATTCCAAAATATTTTTCATTTTCGTTACCAGCAAAACTTCAGCCTGACAGTTTCGCCTTTTTTTATTTTTATTTTCTTTTCCGATGTGCCGTCGTCAAATTTTCCCCGTCCGCATGCCGCCAGGAATTCTCCGTCCCTCTCTGCCGTTATTTCAGCATCCGCTTTTTTGTCCTTCCAGCCGATATTTACCGTATAACCGCCACGCGCACGTATTCCTTTGACCTCTCCGCCTTTACACCAGGGATCCGGAAGAGCAGGTAAAAGTACCAGACCCGCACGATCCGAATACACCATCATTTCAATGACCGCCGCCGCAAATCCCATATTTGCATCGATCTGAAAAGGAGGCCTTCCCGATACAACAAATTTCAGCGATACGCCCATATTCCGCCAGTCATTATGATAGGTAAATAAATTCTGTCCCGTGCAAAAGCGCAATAGAAGATCCAGACAATTCAAGGCAGCGTTTCCGTCCTGCAAGCGGGCATATATATTAGCCATATGAGCCAGACTCCAACCTGTCTGCGATTTCAGTCCGATCACCAGCCGTTTTTCTACCGCTTTTCGTATCCAACCGAATACTTCGGGATTGTTTTTTTTATTGATCTCCAACCCCGGAAAAAGAGGATAAATATGCGATAAATGTCTGTGTTTGTAATTATCCGTAAAATCCGGATGCAACCATTCTTTCATCGCCCCGTCTTCATTCTTTTCATAGGGCGGAATGCGGGAAAGCATGCTCTTCCAAACATCCTCTTTTTCATCCCGAATTCCCAGAACAGCTTCCGCTTCCAACAGATTCCCCAGCAATTCTTTGAGAGCAGCAAAATCCATCGTCGCGTTAATACTGATACTGAGACACCCCCTCCCTGCGCCATTGGCGCGGTTCTCCGGAGAATTGCTCGGCCACGATTTGAGTTTCCCGTTTTCCTCCTGCATGAAATCTTCGTAAAACAACGCGGCTTCCTTCATAAACGGATATGCCCGTTCCCGAAGGAATTTCTTGTCCCCGGTATACAGATAATAGTCATAAAATATCCCCGAGATCCAGGATGAACTCGCTGTCCAATACAAAACGTGCGGCTGAAGATTTTGTTTCTTTCCGCTTTGGTTATCCATGAAAAGCGGCAATAATATACCGCGGCAACCATACAATTTCCTCGCATTCTGACGGAAATCGTCCATAAAGCGTTCGTAAAGATCAAAGAGCGGCAGCATCGTTTCGCTCAGATTCCCTTGCATCGCCTGCCAGTATTCCATCTGAATATTTTCATTATTAAAAAACGTGCAACACCACGCAGGATAATAAGCACCGTTCCATAGTCCCTGCAAATTAGCGGGGAGTTCACACCCGTATGACGAAGAGATCAACAGATACCGACCGAATTTTGCCATCCGTTCCACAAGCGCTGCCGGAACTTCACCCGAATAAGCACCTAACAGCAAATCTTCGTTGCTCTTGCAGCTGCCTTCGGAGATGCATATAGACATTCGGGAATATATTTCCGAAAACTGTTTCTGATGTTCGGCCAAAATCTTTTCATACTCTTCCGAGACACTTATTTCTTCATCCGATCCGAAAGGACGTATCCTTACCGCCAGCACAATATCCTTTCCGCTGATACGAACATGATCGCCGCAAAAATACGCCTCGCCTTCCATTTCAGGCCCGTCTTTTTTTTCAGGGTATACGCGGCATGATTCCCCGCGCAGAACTTTTAAACGTGCACAGAATTCAGTGCCTTTCCGTTCGCCCTGCGCCATTGCTCCGTCTTCAAAAATCTGATATGTATACACTCCCTCTTCCGGGCATATATTTCCGCCAAAATCCAACCTGTCCGCACCGTCATGAGGCTCAAATACAGCACGAAGTTTAATGCAGTCATCACCGGTAAAACGTATAAACAACAGATCGTATTTCTGTGAGACAAATAGTTCTCGTCTGAATTTCTTTTCACCGTCCGTCCATTCGATTCGCGCCACGCCTTCACGCATGTTCAGTTCGCGCCGGTATGCGCTGCAGGCAGAACGCACTTTCTGTGTGAAGCGTAAATCGAAAGTCGGCATATAAAAGCCTGTTCCGACATTATAGCCGCGCTCTGCCAGACAACGGGTGTACCATTCATTTGCCTTGTCGTATTCTCTCCGCGACATCATGCCGCGGAGATTCGCAAGTTCACCGGAAATATCGGGAATGTCGATGTTGCTCTGTTTGCTATAAATCTGCTCATGATTCAGAGCAATACGCTCGTCATACACGCAACCGTAAATCAATGCGCCCATTTTTCCGTTTCCGACCGGCGTCGCATCCGTCCACGCCGTCGCGGGCATCGCATTGAACATAGTATCTCGATCCATTCCTGCTCTCCTAATTCGTCGTTTTTTAAATGTCCCTCTTTCTTCGAACAATTGCAATACAGCTGCCTGCAAGAACTATTGCCGCAATAACCGCCGCCGACCCGCTAGTTGTGCCGCTGCAGCCGCCCTCAGGTTTCTCCGTATCCGTCTGATCTTTTCCGTCATCCGGATCTTCCGGCAAATTGTCATTTGTCCCCGTTACCGTGATCGTAGCATTTGCCGCCGATACGTTATCCTGACGCTTGAACGTATAGCCGTCTTTTGTGATTACCACGCTGACCGTACCCATTACGTCGTTTAACGTATATGTACCGTCGCCGTTGTCCGTAAACTCCCCGACCTGCGTTACGCCTTTGCGCGCGATCACTTTTGCTCCCGCAACCGGATTTCCTTCCTGATCTTTCAGAGTAAGTAAAATATTGTACCCTTCTTCGATCGTTGCCGACTTGTTTGTCTTGCTCAAAGTAAGCACCGGATATGTTTTGTCCCCGACCGTTGCCACCAGCTTTACAACGCCTTTCAGTCCTTCAAATACAAAGGTGGAGGTCTCTGCATTGTAGACGCCTTCAACTGTTTTTTCCGTTCCGTCAAAGTCGATCAGCTTAAAGGTCGCTTCAGTTGCATATTCACCGTTTTCCTGCATGATCTGTACACCGGCATCGTACGTTTCAAAATAAACAAATTCATCCAGATAAACGACCGACGATCCTTCTACCTGGAACAGCAGGTCGCAAGCTTCCACAGAAATGATATCTCCGTCGTGCTTTACTTCCTCTTCCCCGTTTACTGACGTGTAGCCCGCTTTGTTGATCTCATCAAAACGGAAGGACACAAGCACCGATACAGTCTGCCACTCATCCGTTAATGTTACGGTATCGCTCAAAACCTGCGGATGCGTCCAGTTATCCTGCGTTTTGCAGGGAAGTATATAGCCGATACTCAGTTTTGCGTTCTCTGAACCTGCTTTTGCGCGCACCTGCAAATAATATTTTGTTCCGTCCACTTTAAACGCAGAAACCGGTACCCGGTACATCAAACCACCGGTAGCATCTTCCGCACCCGTTCCCGTAATACGGATGCTCTGTTGTCCGTCATACTGTTCTTCATTCGTCAGAGAAAATTCCGCACTGCCCGTCATTGTCAGAACACCGCCGTCATAACCGTTTTCCACACTGGGATTCGGCACGATATTATCCTGATATTCCGCAGGTTCTTTCGGTACTTTCAATGTTACATCTGCCGACGGATCTTCCAAAGTAACACTTGCAAATGCGTCCAAATACCCGTCTTTGGAAACTGTTATGTTTGCAGCCGTAAACAGTTCGAATGTATATACACCGTTGCCGGAATTGGTCGCCGCAACAGACGTCCCCCCGACATTTGCGGAAACCGTCGCATCGGTAACCGCATTCCCCGCTTCATCTTTAACGTTTATCGTCGCCGTATAAGAACTGGTGGAAACTTCAAAATCCGTATTCGTATACGTCATGATCAGATCCTGCTGGGTAAGATTATTGCCGCCTTTGCTCGCCGAGATCTTATATTGATCCGCAATGTTTGCAAACTCCAGCCCGCTGATCGTATAAACACCGTCAGCATACGCAACCTGCGGCTGCGGGCTCAGCGCTGCCCCCGACGCGTCTTTAACAGTAATTTCCGCGCCCTCCACCGCTTCCGAGCCATCCTTCAGACGAACCGTCGCATTCTTTGCAGAAGTCGCTTCCTTCAATGAAATATCGTCGACAACAAAATCCACATTGCCCGTCGTTCCGATTTCAAATGCCAGCCGCGGAATTTCCGTCTTTCCTCCCAAAGCACCTAATTCTGCGCTCTGTCCGTTGATCGACGAGTACATCTTGCCGCCTTCAATATAAAAGGCAAACGTCGTTTCAAAATATTGCCATCCGTCTTCGCTGTTGAACGGCGCTGTCCAGGGAAGAATGGACGCCCGATCGTTTGCCCAGTTCGTTCCGCCGTCGCTTCCCCATACGACCATCTCCGTCGAAAACTGCTGATCGTCCGGCACTAAACTCTTTACATAGACACTGAATTTGTAAAACTGCCCCATCTTGAAAAAGGACATCTGTTCCCCTTCCGTTAGCACAAAGCGAGTCCACACTCCGTTGATCTTCAGGGATTTTTCTCCCGTACGCACATCATCCGGATAATCGCTCTTGCTGTAAAGCACATGCGTCCCGCCCGAAGGTTCCCAACCGCTGAAGGTCCCTTCAAATCCTCCGTTCGGGAACAGCTCCGTATCCGATACCGCCGCCGCAAATATTATGCCGCAAACCGCGCTCATCACCAATACCAGCGTCAATATCATGACGCTGAACATCTTCTGAAACCTTGTCATCATTTTCTCCTTTTTTCTCTATTTTTGTTTTGCTGCCAAAAATTCATTCAACTGGCGTTGTTTTTCCGCAATAATTTCATCCGCACCCGCCTTATCCAACCGATCACGGAACTCTTCCAGTTTCGCATCCTTATCAATAAATTCTGCGCTCGCAAGCGCACTCATGTATTCGTTTGTAACAGCCCTGCAATCGGCGATCTTCTGTTTAACATTGGTCGCATCAAAATTAAATCCGATCAACCCTGTCATCGGGGTTTCCTCGTTGATCTTTTTGACCTGTTCCCAAACATCATCCGGCTGATTCGGCTGCAACAATGATACGAATTCAGAACCCAGCCCCCAACCGAACTGCGCATTGTTATACCCCGAACCCTCTACATACTGCAAAATGCGGTTTGTATTGTCAGGGTCCTTGATGTAATGGACATCTTCTACACCGAACTGTAGTAAATTATGCACTTCCGCATTGGTTCGCATCAGTTCGATAAATTTCATGGCACGCGCCGGATTTTCGGACGTGGAACTGATCGCATTCATGGTTCCTATAATATAGCTTGTAAAATAATGCGGATCCGACAGCTTTACACAGGTATCCTGGCGATAACCGGGTTTCCAGTTGCTTTCGGGCGTGATGTCATACGCCGATCCGCTCTTCAAAAATCCCGCTTCCTTCCACGCATATGCCTGGTCGATCATTTCTTCATATTCTTTTGTTTCAAACTGATTGACAACCGTATATGTATCATCATTGATGTTCACAACGCCCGGCGTCGAAATACCCGTACACAAATTGTCAAACCCATACAGATTCTGCAACGTCGATTCTGTATCCAGTCCCGATATCCTTCCGCCTGCACCCCGATCATTATCGCGCATCCAGGTAAGATATTCTGTAACAAAGTCAAACGCAGACTTGTTCTGCTCTTTCAGTTTCAGATAAACGTTATCGGTCGCCGTCCCCGGATAAAATTCATCCAGATAATCCCCGATATGCAAAGCCGTACGAAAATCAAGTCCGAAACTTCTCGGGTAAATCTGTTCGTTAATGGATCCGTAGATCTTACCGTTTACCCGCGCCTGATCCCACATGCTCTGATCTATGCCCGCCCATGTCTCCGGCGCATAAGTCGGCAGCAGATAATCCAGCGGTAAAAACGCCTCTCTCTGTACGTTCGTGATATATGGATTGATCTCAGGCGACGTGAAACACACATCGAATTTGACCGTGGCCGCTATGGCCCCGGATACTTTGGATGTATATTCCGCAAGAGTATAGGCATAAATGTCTATCGTCGCATTGATCTCTTTTTTCAGGATCTTATTCAAAGCATTCTCTACCGATGTTATATCCTGCGGCGGATTCGCATCATTGTACACCATATAATATACGATCTCATACGGTTCCCCATCATCTTCATACACCTCTTCCAGATCGCCCACCTGTCCACATGCACATACAGACAACATTAACGAACCGATCAGCAACAAGGCGAGCAGCCAACTGCATTTTCTCATCCAAAAACCTCCTTAATTTTCATTTTTTCTGACCGCACGGTTTTCACCAAATCTATCTTTTCTCTGCAAAAACAAATTTCCGGAACACTTGCTCTTGCAATGTCAGCCCTTTACCGAACCCGACGTAAGCCCGCGCACAAAATATTTCTGGAACGCCGCAAACAAACACAGCATCGGGGCCGTCGTCGCCAGTGCTATGGCATAGACTACCGTCGATTCCGGTATCTCATACCCGGACATGTCCAACCCCGCAAATCCGTTTTCCTGCGCATATTTTAAAAATTCAATATAGTTTGTGATCCGCGTAAGATACAACGCTACCGGCACCAGATCCTCCGTATACAGCATCGCCGTCGAAGGATCGTTCCAATAAGTCAGTACCGAATAAAACGTGATGGTCGCGATCCCCGGCAAAATCAGCGGAGTCGCTATTTTACTGAAAACAACAAACTGATTTGCACCTTCCAACCTTACCGATTCGTACAACTCTTCAGGAAGCGCCGTATAAAAAGCACGCAGCATTATAATATGTCCGACCATCACTGCCGGAGATAAAATCAATACCCAATACGTATCATAAAGCATTAAATAATTCCTGTAAAGGATGTATTGCGGTATAAACCCGGCATTGAACATCACCGTAAACATCAGGTAAACCGTGATCGCTTTCCTGTAACGGAAATAACTCCTCGACAGTGCAAAAGCTACCATACTGCAAAGCAATACATTGATGATCGTCCCCGCCACCGTTACCAGTATGGACACCCCATACGAGGCAAGCATATCCGTCGGATACATGAAAACGACCCGATACGCATCCAAAGTAAATTCACGCGGCCAAAGCCGTACCCCATAATCCGTGATCGCATCCGAATCACTCAAAGACCCGGATATCAATGTAACAAACGGGATCAGCACTAGCAGCATAAAAACTATAATTGTTCCGAACAGGATCAGCCTTTCAAAAGGAGTATAAATATTTTCATAAGACTTCGGTTGCGATTTCATTTATCTCCTCCTTTATCAGTATAACGATTCGTGCGATACTTTCTGACATATTTTATTTGTGATGATTGTCAGAACCAACCCGACAACGCCCTGCACCAGGCCCGTTGCCGTACCGATCGAATAGTCCCCCTCCGTACGCAATGCCCGGAACATATACGTCTCAATGACATCCGTTCTCGGATATAAAGCCGCCGCATTGTTCGAAACAAAATACACCATGTTGAAATCAACTTTCAGAATATTTGCAGACGACATGATTATATTCAATACTATCATCAATTTCAGACTCGGCAAAGAAAGATACCACATCTGTTGGAATCTTCCCGCACCGTCTATAGCCGCCGCTTCATACGTACTTTTATCCGTCCCTGTCAGAATGGCGTAATAAACAACCGCGCTCAGTCCCGCCGTTTTCCAAACATTGGCTATCGTCAGAATTGTCCACCAATACCTGGGCTCCGCATAAAAATCGATCCGCAGTCCAAACAAAGATTCCAATACCGACGTCAACATTCCCGTATCTTCTCCCAAAAACGCAGATACCAAAACCCCTACCAAAGGCCAGGAAACAAAATACGGAAATATGATCACCGTCTGCGATACCTTCAAAAACAATTTGTTCGTTATCTCAAATAAAAACAGCCCCAGCAGCAGCGAAAACAAAGTGCCGAAAATAATGCCTAAAATATTTATTGCAATCGCGTTCGTGATCAACCGCGCCGCAATAGAAGATTTGAGCAGATAATCAAAGTTCGAAAATCCCATCCAGACGCTTCCGAACAGCCCGCGGCGGGGTATATAAAACTGGAAAGCCATGATCAGCCCGATCAAAGGCAGATAAGAAAACAGAAATATTTTGACCAGCGCCGGCAAACACAGCAAAAGCAACTGTCTGTCTTCCGATTTCTGTACGCCGTTCCGCTTCTTTTTTAAAGTCTTTACCGGCACAGCTGCCTCCGACACCTGTATCTGCCTCACCGACTTTCTTGCCAATATCTTCATCCCTTTCTCCTATGCCTTGATCAGCCTGTATTCCGTCGCTGTTCCGAAATTCAGGCCGTTGGTGTTTTTCACGTTGTACACAAGTTGATATTTCCCCGTCTGCGGATCGCGATATGCCTGCCAATAGTCGTTCCCGGAAACCGACTGGTTGATATCCTGCCACTGTGCTCCGCTCTTGACCTGCAATTTATAACCGCTGTATCCGCTCAATCCGTCAATCGCTATCGGAACATATCCCAGCCCGCCGGTCAGCGTGAACTGAGCCGCCACTTCACCTTCTTCCGCGCTGATCCTCACCGGATAAGAAGATACGATCTCCCCGACCGAAGCTTCTGCCGAAACCGTCCCACCGACGACCTGCTGGTAGCCCGCTATGTATGTTCCCATACTGTCTTTCGTCTGCAAAAGATAATCGCTTTGGCCATAATACGTCTGCGCATTCCCGGGAAGAATATCATATTCCACAACCATCTCGATCGTACTGCCTGCCGGTATCTTTGTCCCCACAGCACTCGGCACCGTAACTTCACAAGATGTCTGCGGAGTACCGTTGTTCGTACCGTATAATCTGTATCCGGGTTTCGTATATTCCTTGTCTCCAATCTTCGCACTGTATTCCCGGACTATAAACATCACATCTCCGTTTTCGTCCGCGTTTGTCGAATTGTAAAGCATAAACCAGAAATTTTCACCGTCCGCATCCAGCGTTTCCGTTCGATATCCGTCTGTGCCCGCGCTTGCCTTATCAAATTCGATCGCTCCCTGATCGTCCCCTAATGCATATTTCGTAAATTGATTATCGGCATATCCGTCCGCCGCAACCTTAAACAAAGACAATCTTCCGAAATCCACATCCTGCAAAAAAGTATAGCGCAACGTGTAATAATTACGTACTATGTCATCCGTCCTTCCTAGATTGATGCCCACTTCCGCCGCTATTTTGCCGTTATCCGTTATGCCGCTGTATGTAACCTGCGTCAGATTAGGCGCCTGCGTCGTATATGTGATCTTACGGTCAATCACACGGCTTTCCCCGCTGTCTTCCTTATCCAGATAATTCAAAAAATCTGCACCGCCGACATTCCCCGTCCAGTCAAACTGATTATTGTTGCCCTGCGGCGCCGTAACAAGGAACGGACGCACGTCATCGATTGCAGAACGATTCAGCACGATATCGGGATCATAGGTTACATTCTCGCCCCATGAACCCAGCGCCGACTGGTCCCAAACCATGTTTCCGCCCCAGCCGATCAGACAAAGCTGTCCGTGCGACGCCGCATAAACTTCTCCCCAATTCCCGTAAGCACAAGTATATTCGTACGACTTTTCGGCTTCATCGACAGGCAAAGTTACGTAACCGTTATACCAAGGTCCTTCCGAATGTTTCGCCGGGTTATCCCCGCTCATATAGTTGAAATCCGCAGAATTCCCGGAAAAAGTATGCCAGTTTTTCGAGATCTGTACCTGCTCTCCGACAGGTTCTAGTGTCTGCGCGTCGCGGATCATCGGACTCATTCCCGTAACACTGAACGATGCCCCTTTATCCTTTCTGAAAACAAGCGGCACATCCAATTCATCGGCGCCGGCATTTTTGATCGTAAACCTGACTCGTTCGTAACGCTTTCTGTTCGCTTCCATTCCCTGTGTTCCGACCGCAACCGATGTAATATTTACTTCAAATAAGCCCCGCTTTGTATCAAACTTAACAGGCAGCTCTCCCGTTCCGGGCGATATCTGCTCTGCCGTAACTTCCGCTGCTTCCAGGGCAAGATACTGTTCCAACAGCTCTTCCGATCCGCCTTTCAACGGAACGACGATCACTCCGAATCCCGTATGCGTGATCGCAGGCACATCAATTTCCTCCTTGGAACAGATGACCGTGTCGCCTTCCGCCGTTACGTTTACAAATTCGTCATCGGCAGGGCGCAAAAAAGCAAATCCGTTGCCTTGCGAATCGACCATCTTCACTCCTCTGCCGTTTTCCAACGCAACCGAGCTCGTGCCTTCGATCTTTAAACTGAATTTCAGTCCTGCCGTCGTTGCAGTCTTGCTGTGCAATTCATAATTGATCGCAAAATGATTCAGAGAAGCCGCATACTCCACACGACCCAGCTTTTCAAGCGCATACCCTTCATATCGGATGTTCAGATAATCCATCCGCTGCATCGCCCTGCCGCTGTCTATGATCCGATACGTTCCGCTTACTTCCTTCCCGGAATGCTCCTCATTCTCTTCCGTCAGATAAAAATTCATTTCTGTCTGCGCCAATTCCGTAAAATCCGCTTCCGTATATTTTGTATCGGATAAACTCTTATATTGTCCTAACGATACGATCTTCCCCAGCTTTCCGTTCACTTGCATCGCATACACAGGCGTCTGAAAGTTGACCACACATTCTTCGCCTCGCAATCCGTCTCTGTTCCACATGTATACATAGTCCTGTTCCAGCGCCAGCTCTTTTTTATAGTTTTGCATGTTCACTTCCGTTTGCACCTCATTTCCTTCCGGAATCTCCGTTTCGCCCGGATCCGACGTTCCGCCGCACCCTACGCTGACCGCCATTACCAAACCTAATGCCGCAGCGCAGATCTTCTTCAACATCTTTTTCCCTCCCGTTTATATTTCGTTTGGTCTCTCATCATTTACAGCATTTCCCATTTGCCATGAATACGGACGCTGTATTTTGATTTTCCGTATTTAGTATAAACAATACAGGTATATCGTGTCAATATTCATTTTACAGAACTTACTGGATATTTTACAGATTACACTTTTCCACCGCTTTATAAACTTTCCAGAATTAGACAACATTTTTAGAAAAAATGTATAAAAATAAATTATTTATTTTACTTTTTAATCATAAAGCAAAACAAGTTTATCCGTACTTTTAACAGATAGTTTTTTTCAACAATTGCACGATGGAATAAAGAAAAACCAGGATATTTTACAGAAAAAGCAACTTTTCTGTTGTAAAATAAAAATATCCGTGATACAATAATAAAAAATGGTCATCGGTAAAAAATGAGTTTTTTTGATAATTTATTCCACTCAACAGGGTTTTCCCTTACCGCCTGCGAAGAGCGAACCGTCGGCACGCACTCCGACCGGAATGATCCTCGCTTCTATGACTGGAACAGTTCTCCGTCTCAGCCATTTGAATTGCTCGAGCATAACCGCATGTACTACATACAGGAAGGAACAGCCAGTGTCATAACGCATAAAGAAACTGTCTCTCTGGAGCAGGGATACGTGTATCTGTTTCCAGCGAACAGCATTGTCGCTACCCGCTGCGCCGATATGATGCGCCATTCTTATATTCATTTCACCATGACTACGCCCTTTAACTATTTTAATATTATCAACATGCATAGGCGCTATCGGGCCGATCTGCGAACCGATCGGCTTTTTGCAGACCTGATCCGCCTTTCTTTGTCCCAAAATCCTATGGATAAAGTACTGCAACAGGCTTACTTTCTTGAACTCCTCGCACCTTTTTTTGACGGTGCCGAACTCGTCAACCAAAATGTACTGCGATTTTTTGCGGTCTTGTCCTATATAGATTCACATCTCGACAAAGACATTTCCGTCCTCCAACTGGCAAATATAATGAATTTAGATACGGTTTATTTTTCCAATCTGTTCTGCTCCACCTTTAAGATCCCTCCCATTCAATATATTCAGAATAAAAAAATGGACCTGGCGCAAAACCTTTTGCTCAATTCCATGATGTCTATCCGCGAAATCGCCTTAAAATGCGGCTTTGAAGATTCAGACTATTTTTCCCGTATTTTTAAAAAAAAGATGAATATGTCTCCCCGTCAATTCCGCGGAAAATACATTCTTCCCGATCCGATCAGCCACACGGATCAATCTTGATACAGTGATCCGTGCCCGCAACTTCAAAAATGGTTTGCAAAAATATTTGTGTTATGATTTTAACTCTGCCTAATAAAAAAAACCTCAGAAATTTCTGAGGTTTTTTTATATATTGCTGATCATAGTTTTGATCTCATGCTCCGAATTACAAAACAGCAGGTTTTCAAATTCTTTCGGATCACATCCGACCCTTAATTTCCCGTTGTTTTCAGCATGGCGAGCCTTGCCGCTCCGCAAAGTCCTGCATCATTGCCAAGGCTTGCCGTCGTGATCGCTACAGGCGCATATTCCGTTCCGCCATACGCCAAAGCATTCACCCTGCGTTTCAAAGGCCTGATAAGCTTTTCCCCCTGCGCGCACACGCCTCCGCCCAAAACGATGGCTTCGGGACGAAATACATTGACAAGGTTTGTTACACCTTCCGCAAGGTAACGGATATAATTTTTTACAACTCTTGCCGCTGTCTTGTCCCCGGCATCTTTTGCATCGAATACCGTCTTGCCGTCCACCTTTTCAATATCGTTTTCGCACAATTTCCAGAGTAACGTATCCTTATTTTTTTGCATAGCTCGTTTCGTCTGTTGGATAAGAGCGGTCGCGGAAGCATAGGCTTCAAAACATCCTCTCCTTCCGCAGGTACATTTTTCGCCGCCCATTCGGATGACTTCATGCCCGATCTCCGCACCGGCAGATTTGTTCCCTTCAAAAATCTTCCCATCGATGATAATGCCGCCGCCGACGCCCGTTCCCAACGTGATAAAAACCATGCTTGCATAATCTTTTCCCGCGCCGCAGAAATTTTCGCCCAGTGCCGCCGCATTTGCATCGTTGGTGATATACGTGGGAAGAGAAAGCCGCTTTTCAATTTCCCTGCATAGCGGCACGTTTTCCCAACGGATATTGTTACTGTAAACAATAACCCCGTTTTTGCTGTCAATGGTCCCGGGTGCTCCGATTCCGACCGCCTTCACCTGTTCCTTCTTCAAGCCTGCCCGGGAAACAAGCTCTGCAGCAAAATCTGCCATATCCGCGGCGATCTCCGTATAAGGTCTGCCGTTCCCTGTCGGAATTTTATCCTTGATAAGAATATTCCCCGTTTCGTCCACGATGCCGCACTTGACAAATGTACCGCCAAGATCGATGCCTATGTAGTAATTCATTCTCTCCCCTCCGTTGTCAGGATAATCTGTGCATTTCCTTCCAAACTGTATCTTTCTCCGCAAGGGACAAAAAAACTGTCCCCCGCTTTAAATTCTTTTCCATCCGCTCTGCCTGTCCCCTTAAGCACATTGATCGCCGTAAAAGTAGCTTCGTTTTCTTCCGAAAACATGCCGTCGAGATCCAGTTTACGACATTCAAAATATTTGCATCCCGTCAGGCGGCGCATTGTTCCGCCTTGCACGCGAGCAAGCGCACCCGTGCCTGTATGATTTTCGAAAGCCTTGAAATTTATAACTTCAACCGCCTTTTCTATATGCAGAGGACGAAGCTTTCCGTCCGCCCCTTTGCGGTTATAATCATAGACGCGATATGTTACATTACTGCTCTGCTGCACTTCACAGATAACACATCCCGCTCCGATGGCGTGAACCGTACCCGCTTCAATCAAATAGCAATCCCCTTCTTTCACAGGAATAAAATTTAAGAGCTCTTCCACCGTTCCGTCTTTGACTTTCGAAAGGAACTCCTCTCTGTCTGTATCCCTTTTGAAACCGCAGTAAATTCCCGCACCGTCATCGGCGCCGATTATGTACCACATCTCCGTTTTCCCGTTATCGTTTTCCACGCGACGGGCATATTCATTATCCGGATGTACCTGTACAGAAAGATTTTGCGCCGCGTCTATGTATTTGATGAGCACCGGAAACGGCGATCCCTTTTTGTCCACCGCCTGCGGATTCTGCTTCAGATAATCTGCCAGCGTACCTCCTTCGTACCTGCTCATTCCGTCCGGATGAACGGAAATCTCCCAACTTTCGCTGATCTTCTCTCCTCCGTTATCCCGTCCGTACATTTTTTCAAACTTCTTTCCGCCCCAGATATAATCTTTTAAGACGGGCGTTAACTTTAACATGCGATTCTGTCCCTCACCTGTATATTATTTCCCTTTTTCCCCGATCCGAAAGACTGTATACGATTGTTTAAACTTGATCGGTAAAAAACGGTCCGTACATATTTCAGTATAACATGAAACAAGGTCTGTGTCAATAACCGATCGGATTTTCCGCCTTGCACAATAAATTTCTCAAACTGCTTTAATAGCTATACTCAAATTTTCTCTCCTGCAAATCCGACCGCACCGCCCATTTTATATTAAAACAAGTCCTGAAAGCTTTGGCTTTCAGGACTTGTTTTTTATCATTTTACTTGAGTTGCGTTTGATCGGAAACTCAATCCAAGGGCTTTTTTGCCGCATCTATGCGCGCCTGTGCCGCTACGATGCGTGCATTCGCCTCCGCAATCTGCTTCTCACGCTCCTCCTGCATCATTTTCTGCCGTGCTTTGGGCGACATCTTTGCCTCCTCCCAGACCGCTTTGGATTCCGCCTTTGCCGCACGGAAATTTGCTTTGTCCACCTCATGCTGCAGCTTTGCATTTTCTTTCATGTCCTTAAAAGGATGAAATTCGTTTGCCATTTTTTTATCCTCCTTTTTATTGATTCAACAGCTCGTCGCTGAGTTGCATAACACTTTGTGCATATTTCTTTTTCCGACGCGCCAGGATCGCCCTGTAAATAAAGTAATTTGCCGTAACCATGGCAATGCCGATTATCCCCACCGCGATGCCTAAAGGTACCATATTTGCGATGACTTTCATCGCCAGACACATACCCGTTCCCAAAACGAGCGTACCGACCACCCCGAAAATATACGAAAATACAAAGGCCGGACGCCTGACTTTTTTGTCCAGATTCTGCAGTTGTTCCAGTTTGGTCATCTGTTCACTTTTGGGTTCATATTGACTCCGAATGTTCTCCACACACTCTCTTTTCATAATTTCCATTGCTTTGTTTCTCCTTTCGCTTATTTTGTACCTGTATTGTACCCCGTATATATTTCTGAATTTATAATCTTTTGTAAGAGTTCGGTAACTTTTTTGTTAAAATTTTGTAAACGAAGCGCGGGGGGGGGGGATGAAGAAACCCCGGCGAGGGGGGGTGTTTTTTTTTATTATTTTTTTTTATTTTATTTTTTTTAATAATTTGGAAGATATT
>ENA-UOJL01000517-UOJL01000517.1-human-gut-metagenome-genome-assembly--contig:-P47-NODE-517-length-55060-cov-12.524989_pt1 | contig 55060 bp, 47 predicted proteins | sample MGYA00242347_ERZ723894 | MGnify/ENA metagenome assembly ERZ723894
ATGTATGGACTTACGTTTTTTGCGGCTACGCCGCCGGCTGCTGAAACAGCAGCCGAATAAAACGGTTTTTAACCGTTTTATTGAAAACTAGTATCAGAGAGGCAAGCCAGGATTGCCGACCCTCGCGGATCGCGGCGTGGAAGAAAAGACAGCTCAATTCCTCCGGAATGGATGCTCAATTTGAGCGGTCGAGGTGCGCAATTTCCCGCGGAATACCCATACGTGGGAATTTCTACCACTTATTTTCCTTTTTATCCTTGACATTCCCTCCCAATGCGAGTAAAATAAATTCGGTATGGTGTACGCTGCGCCTTTTTCCGGGCGCGCGTTTCATTGATAACCGGCGGTGGAGCCGGGGTATGCGTTTGCGCCTCATGGCGTCTGATTTTGCACGAAAAGTTGCCGGCCGGTGTTTCCGGCTGGCTGTTATGCTTAATTTCACATGGGGATCAATGCGCCACCCCTTCTGCGCCTATTTTTTTAGAAGGAGGTGTGCTGCAAATTTATGGAATGGTATCATTTTCTCATTATCGCCGTTGGCATTCTGGTGGTACTGGGCGCTGGCTTTGGCCTTGGCGTCGGTTACCGCAAGAAGGTCGCTGAGCGGGAGATCGGCTCTGCCGAGGCAGAGGCTACCCGCCTGATCAACGAAGCCATCCGTTCCGGTGAAAACCGTAAGAAGGAAATGCTTCTGGAAGCCAAGGACGAAATCCATAAATCTCGCACAGAACACGACAAGGAAGTCAAAGAGCGCCGCGCCGAGCTGAGTAAGCAGGAGCGACGTCTGGAACAGAAGGAAGCCACTCTGGACAAGAAGACCGAAGCCTTTGAACGCAAGGAAGAGGAGCTTGCCAAGCGGCTCCAGAAGGTCTCCGAGACCCAGGCGCAGGCCGATCAGCTCAAGCAGCAGCAGCTGACCGAGCTGGAAAAGATTTCCGGTCTGACACAGGATCAGGCAAAGGATTTCCTGCTGCACAGCATCGAGGACGAGGTTCGTCATGAGGCCGCCATGAAGATCAAGGAGATCGAGGCGCAGCTGAAGGACGAGGCCGAGGAAAAGGGCCGCGAGATCATCGCCACCGCCATCCAGCGCTGCGCCGCCGATCACGCCGCCGAGACCACCGTCTCCGTGGTCACGCTGCCCAACGATGAGATGAAGGGCCGCATCATCGGCCGGGAAGGCCGGAACATCCGCACCCTGGAGACCATTACCGGCGTCGACCTGATCATCGACGACACCCCCGAAACCATCACCGTTTCCAGCTTTGACCCCGTTCGCCGGGAGATTGCCCGGCTGGCGCTGGAGAAGCTCATTGTGGACGGCCGCATTCATCCCACCCGCATTGAGGACATGGTGGAAAAGGCGCGGAAGGAAGTTGACCGCACCATCCGCGAGGAGGGCGAGCGCGCCTGCTACGAGACCGGCGTTCACAACCTGAACCCCGAGCTTGTTAAGATTCTGGGTCGTCAGAAGTACCGTACCTCTTACGGTCAGAACGTTCTGAACCACTCTATCGAGGTTGCCCATATCGCCGGTCTGATGGCCGCGGAGCTTGGCGTTGACGTTGCCATGGCGAAGCGCGCCGGCTTGCTCCATGACCTGGGCAAGTCCATTGACCACGAGGTGGAAGGCAGCCATGTGCAGCTGGGCGCCGATCTTGCCCGGAAGTACAAGGAAAATCCCGTTATCGTCAACGCCATCGAAGCCCACCACGGCGACGTGGAGCCCAAGACCGTCATTGCGGTTCTGGTGCAGGCTGCCGATGCCATTTCCGCCGCCCGTCCCGGCGCACGCCGCGAGAACGTGGAGAACTATATCCGCCGCCTGCAAAAGCTGGAAGAGCTGACCGGTTCTTATCCCGGTGTTGATAAGGCCTACGCCATCCAGGCCGGCAGGGAAGTGCGGATCATGGTCAAGCCCGAGGTTGTGACCGAGGATAACATGATTCTTCTGGCGCGGGACGTTGCCAAGAAGATCGAGTCCGAGCTGGAATATCCCGGACAGATCAAGGTCAACGTCATCCGGGAAACCAAGGCCGTGGAATACGCAAAATAATCAAATCGATCATCCGCCTCCGGAGTTTAACTCCGGAGGCTTTTTTCCGGCTGTTTCCGGAAGTTTGGGACAGGCGGCTCTTTTTCCAAAAACGGTTTCTAAATTCTTCGGTTTCTTGGTTTACTTTCCTCTTTACGAACAGGGAAAAGTGGTGTACAATATTCGTATCGTTTATTCGGAGGTGAGAGATGTGAATTGTTTGAAGTGCGGCCGTGAGATCGAGGAGGGGCAGGTCTTCTGCAACGACTGTCTTGTGCAGATGGCGAAGTACCCGGTCAAGCCCGGTACTGCCGTTCAGCTTCCGTCCCGTGGGAGTGCGGCCGCTGCAAAGAAGGTTCACGCCCGCCGCCGGGGCAAGACTGCACTGGAGGAACAGCTGAAGGCGCTGAAGGTTCGCGTCCGTGTCCTGTCTGTGCTGCTTGCTGTCTGTGTGGTGCTGCTGATCGTTCTTTCCGTCGTCACGCTCCGTTATATGAGTACAAATCGTCTCCTGCCGGGACAGAATTACTCCGCCGTCACCGCTACTACGCCTACCGAGGGAAGCTGATGTTTCACGTGAAACATTTCTCTCCGGACATATCAGAAAGATAGAGGATGAAAACATGGGGAAAATAATTGCCGTGGTGAATCAGAAGGGCGGCGTTGGGAAAACCACCACCGCCGTGAATCTGACCGCCGCACTGCATGATCTGGGACTGCGCGTGCTTCTGTGCGACTTTGACCCCCAGGCAAACGCCACCTCCGGGCTGGGGCTGGACAAGCGGAAGTGCAAATACTCTGTCTACGACGTGCTGATCAACGACGTACCGGCGGCGGATGCCATCGTCTCCACGCCCTACGGGGACGTGCTGCCGTCCGCGTCCGATCTGGCGGGCGCCACCGTGGAGCTGATCTCCGCCCAGCACCGGGAAAGGCAGCTGGACATGGTGCTGAACGGCGTTAAGGAACGCTACGACCTGATTTTCGTGGATTGTCCGCCGTCGTTGGAGCTGCTGACGCTGAACGCCCTGTGTGCGGCGGACGGGATTCTTGTGCCGGTGCAGTGCGAGTATTTCGCACTGGAGGGGCTCAGCGACCTGATGGCGACGCTGCGCACGGTGAAGCGCCGGATGAACCCCCGGTTGGAGGTCTTCGGCGTGGCGCTGACCATGTTCGACGGGCGGACGAATTTCTCGGCGCAGGTTTCCCAGGAGGTTCGGCGGCATTTCCCCGGAAAGGTGTTCTCCACAGTCATTCCCCGGAACATCCGGCTGGCGGAAGCGCCCAGCCACGGCGTTCCCATCACCGCCTATGACCGGATCAGCCGGGGAGCCGCCGCTTACCGGGCGATGGCGGAAGAAATTCAGCAAAAGCTGTGAAAGCGGATAAAGGAGTAAGAATGGCATCACAGATTTGACTTTGCAAGGGTCTGGGTGCGCTTTTGGGCGATTTCAGCGAAGAGCCCCTGGAAAAAAGCGCATATCAGCAATTGCCGATCTACAAGGTAGAACCCAACCCCGATCAGCCCCGGCAGGACTTCGACGAGGAAGAATTGCAGGCGCTGGCGGATTCCATCGCCGTTCACGGCATCATTCAGCCCCTGACGGTGCGGGAAATGCCCAACGGCTACTATCAGATCATTGCCGGTGAGCGGCGCTGGCGTGCCGCCCGGATGGCAAACCTGAGCGACGTACCAGCGGTGATTATCGAGGCCGACGACAAGAAGGCCATGGAGCTGGCGCTGATCGAGAATTTACAGCGTCAGGACCTGAACCCTCTGGAAGAAGCACTGGGGTATCAGACGCTGATGAACGAGTATGGCCTGACCCAGGAGGAAGCCGCAGGTCGGGTAGGGAAGTCCCGTCCCGCCGTGGCAAACGCTCTGCGTCTGCTGGGGCTGTGTCCCGAGGCACAGGAGCGCGTCCGGAAGGGCGAACTATCCGCCGGCCACGCCCGGGCTATCCTGCAGCTGAAATCTGAGAAGAAGCAGCAGGAAGCCGCGCAGAAGATCGTTGCGCTGGGGCTGTCCGTCCGTCAGGCGGAGCTGCTGTGCAAGAACATGAGCAAGGAGCCCGCGCCCCAGAAAAAGGAAGTTTTTGCGGTGGACTACGTGGCCGAATGTGAAAAATCCCTGAGCAAGCACCTTGGCCGGGGCGTCAAGATCGTCAACGGCAAGCGCAAGGGGCGCTTTGAACTGGAATTCTATGGGCAGGAAGATTTGCAGAATCTGCTGGACGCCCTGATGAAAATACAAAAATAAAAATTTTCCGTTTAAGGAGAGGTAACAAACATGCTGGACATCAAGAAAATCAAGGAAAATCCCGACGCCGTCAAGGCCGGTCTGCGGGCAAAGGAAGTGGACTGCGACGCCACCGTAGACCGCATTCTGGAGCTGGACGCGAAAATCCGTACCCTGAAGACCAACACCGAGACCCAGACCGCCCAGAAAAACAAGCTGGCCAAGGAAAACGGCAAGCTCTTCGGCATGAAGAAGAAGGCCGAGAAGGAGGGCAAGGACGTATCCGAGCTGGACGCCGCCATTGCCGCCAACAACGCCCAGTCCGTGCAGATTGCCGAGGCGATCGAGCAGGAGCTGACCGAGCTGAAAACCCTCAGCGACGAATACCGCGTCGCCATGCTGAGCCTGCCCAACCTGCCCGACCCCGACCTGAAGCCCGGCGGAAAGGAAAACAACGAACCGCTGCGCTACTTTGGCGAGCCTCACAAGTTTGACTTCACCCCCAAGCACCATGTTGACCTGTGCGAGGGTCTGGGTCTTATCGACTACGACCGGGGCGTCAAGCTGGCGGGTTCCGGCTTCTGGATGTATAAGGACATGGGCGCACGTCTGGAATGGGCGCTGCTGAACTACTTCATCGACTGCCACATTGCCGACGGCTACGAGTTCATCCTGCCGCCCCACATGCTGGAGTACCAGTGCGGCGAGACGGCCGGTCAGTTCCCCAAATTTGCGGACGAGGTCTATAAGATTGCCAACCCCACCGACGACCGCGTCCACTATATGCTGCCCACCGCGGAAGCCGCTCTTTGCTCCATCTACCGGGACGAGATTCTTACCGAAGCCGAGCTGCCCCGGAAGTTCTTCGCCTACACCCCCTGCTTCCGCCGGGAGGCCGGTTCCGGTCACGCCGACGAGCGGGGCATGGTGCGCGGCCACCAGTTCAACAAGGTGGAAATGTTCCAGTTCACCCGCCCCGAGGATTCCGACGCGGCCTTTGAGGAGCTGGTGCGCAAGGCCGAGAATCTGGTGAAGGGTCTGGGCTTCCACTTCCGCACCGTGAAGCTGGCTGCGGGGGACTGCTCTGCTTCCATGGCACGGACTTACGATATTGAAATTCAGATTCCCTCCATGAATGGCTACAAGGAGGTTTCCTCCGTGTCCAACGCCCGGGATTACCAGGCGCGCCGGGGCAACATCCGCTTCCGCCGGGAAGCCACCGGCAAGCCCGAGTTCGTCCACACCCTGAACGGCTCCGGTCTCGCCACCTCCCGTATCTTCCCCGCCATGGTGGAGCAGAACCAGAGAGCCGACGGCTCCATCGTGGTTCCCGAGGTTCTGCGGAAATATCTGGGCGGCATCGAAGTCATCGAGAAGAAATAAGGGAGACGCGCCATGAAAAATCCCGTGAAAAAGCCCTCATGGTAGGACGAATTTGCCGCCTTCGCCATTAAGGGCAACGCCATGGCGCTGGCTGTCGGCACCATCATCGGCGCGGCGTTCTCCAGCATCACCAAGAGCCTGACCGACGACATCATCATGCCCATCGTGTCCATCTTCCTGGGCGGCGTCGATTTTTCGGAAATGAAGCTCGTCCTGCCCCGGCTGTTTGGGGAGCCTGTGGTGGACGACGCCGGAAACGTGATTCTCAATACCCTGAACTACGGCAACTTCATCTCCGCCGTGATCAATTTTCTGATTCTGGCGCTGGTGGTGTTTTTCCTGGTGAAAAGCCTGACCAAGCTGACGGAGCTGGGCAAGAAGAAGGAAGAGGCCGCCCCCGCCGAGCCACCCAAGCCCAGCAATGAGGAAGTGCTTCTGACCGAAATCCGCGACCTGCTGAAGGAGCAGAAATAATGGAATACACGATTGAAAATGAGTATCTGATCGTCACCGTCACCACCTGGGGCGCCCAGGTGAAAAGCGTCATCCGGAAATTCGACGACGTGGAGCATATGTGGCAGGCGGACAAAAGCGTCTGGGGCTATCACGCGCCCATCCTGTTCCCCCACGCCGGAAGGGTCGTGGACGGCCTGATTGAAGCCAAGGGCGAGGTGTATCAGGCGAAGCCGCACGGCTTTGCCCGGCTGATGGAGCATATGCTGGTGTGTCAGACGGAAGACACCATCGTGCTGGAGCTGCGCAGCAATGAGGAAACATTGCGGATGTTCCCCTATGCGTTCCGGCTGATTTCCACCTTCACCCTGGAGGGCGACACCCTGCACCACAAGCTGACGGTGGAAAACCGGGACGCCGACAAGCTGTACTTTGGCATTGGGTACCATCCCGCCTTCGCCGTTCCCTTTGATGAGGAGCATACGCTGTCGGACTACGAGCTTCGGTTCAGCGAGCCGGAGTCTCCCATCTGCCTGGACTGTCAGCCGCTGGGGCTGATTCACGGGGATTTCTACACCCTGGGCAGCAACATCCGCGCCCTTCCCATCACCCGGGAGCTGTTCGCCAACGACAGCCACTGCATGGTGAACCTCAGATCCCACAAGCTGGGGATTTACGAAAAGGACACCGGCCGCGCCGTTGTATGCGACATTTCGGAATTTCCCTACACGCTGATTTGGTCAATGCCCGGGGGAGAGCCGAAGTTCGTGTGCATCGAGCCGTGGCACAGCCTTCCCAGCCCGGAGGACGGTTCTATCCGCTGGGAGGAAAAGCCCGCCGCCGCCATTCTGGAGCCGGGGGAAAGCTGGAGCTGCAATTTAAGTACATCCTTCGTAAGATAAGCAATGCCCCCGCTGCTGAAAAGCAGCGGGGGCCATTTTCTGGGGTACATCCTCTTGGCTCTCCCTCTGGGAGAGCTGTCACCGCAGGTGACTGAGAGGGTATTGCAGCCTTTTTCCCCTCTCCGTCCTCGCTTCGCTCGGCCACCTCTCCCATAAGGAGAGGCAAGGGGTGCGGTTCATTATCTCACATGCCTGTCAGCTGCCTGATGCGCTCCGCCCATTTCATTCGGGTTCTGGCCTTATAAGTGTGCCGGAGGTCGTCGTCGATCAGGGACTCCACCGGCACGTCAAACAGGTTTCTGATATTTTGCAGGCAGACAGCATCCACGTCGAAGCTCCTGCCGGTTTCCCAATCCCGGATGACCTTGGGGTAAGAGCAGATGAGATTTGCCAGCTCCCAACGGCTGTAACGGTGCCGTCTGCGGAGGAACCGAATGTTTTTGCCAAACTGACGGTCGTTTAATACAACGATCATTGTATCACCTCATTGGTAGTAGTGTATCCTACTTTTCCATACTTGTCAATATAAAGCCTTACCAAATGGTATAATATTCCCGAGGTGATGGGACATGCGACCGTTAAAAGAGAAAATCAGCATCACAATAGACAGTGACCTGCTGGAAAAGCTTCGGGAAAAAGCGGAGGAAGACTGCCGCCCATTATCTCAGTATATTAACCTGATTCTGAGAAAGTACATGGAGCAGAAAGACAAAAAGCAGAAGTAAGGCATTATACACGCACGAGGTGATACGGAACATGCAACCGTTAAAAGAAAGAATCAGCATCACGATTGACAGTGACCTGCTGGAAAAGCTGCGTGAAAAAGCGGACGAGGATTGCCGCCCGCTGTCACAGTACATTAACCTTGTTCTGAGAAAACACGTGGAACAGGAAGAGAAGAAGCAAAAGTAAATCCCGCTGCAACGGGCGGCGGGCAGAATCAAACAGTTAAAGGCACAGCGGGATAATCCACTGTGCCTGTTCTTGTGTAATTATAATTTTATGTCAGCACCCCTCTGGGAGAGGTGGTCGAGTGAAGCGAGGACGGAGAGGGGAAACTAGACTGTAAGGCCCTCTCAGTCACCTTCGGTGACAGCTCTCCCAGAGGGAGAGCCAAGGGTGCTCTGACAACAGCAAAAGTGCTGCCCAGCCATGGCCGGGCAGCACTTTTCACATCATTATTTACTTCACCGGAGCAGAGCTTCTCAGCGTCACATCGTGATACCCACCCTCTACAATGGACACGGAGGATACCAGCGTCAGCTTGGCGTTCTTTTGCAGGTCGGGGATGCTTGTCACGCCTACGTTGCACATGGTGGATTTGACCTTGTACAGAGACGATTCCACGTTGTCATGCAGGGGGCCGGCGTAGGTGACGTAGGAGTCAACGCCTTCCTCAAAGCTGAGCTTTGCGGAGCCGCCCAGGTCGTAGCGCTGCCAGTTCCGGGCGCGGTTGGAGCCTTCGCCCCAGTATTCCTTCATGTACGCGCCGTTGACCATGACCTTGTTCGTGGGGCTTTCGTCGAAGCGGGCGAAGTACCGACCCAGCATCAGGAAGTCCGCGCCCATGGCCAGCGCCAGGGTCATGTGGTAATCGTGGACAATGCCGCCGTCGGAGCAGATCGGCACGTAAATGCCGGTATCCTTATAATACTCGTCCCGGGCTGCGGCGACCTCGATCAGCGCGGTGGCCTGACCCCGGCCGATGCCCTTGGTCTCCCGGGTGATGCAGATGGAGCCGCCGCCGATGCCGACCTTTACAAAGTCAGCCCCGGCTTCCGCCAGGAAGCGGAATCCGTCCCTGTCCACCACGTTTCCGGCGCCGATCTTCACGGTGTCGCCGTAGGTTTCCCGCACCCATTTGATGGTCTTTTCCTGCCAGCAGGTGTAGCCCTCGGAGGAATCGATCACCAGCACGTCCGCACCGGCTTCCAGCAGGGCGGGAATGCGGGTGGCGTAGTCACGGGTGTTGATGCCCGCGCCTACCAGATAGCGCTTCTTGCTGTCCAGCAGCTCCAGAGGGTTGTCCTTGTGGGAGGAGTAGTCCTTCCGGAACACGAAATACATCAGGTGGTCGTTCTCGTCCACGATGGGCAGGCTGTTGAGCTTGTGCTCCCAAATAATGTCGTTGGCTTCCTTCAGGGTGGTGTCCGCAGGGGCGGTGACCAGCTTCTGACGGGGGGTCATGAAATCCATGACCTTGTCGGTGGGAGCCATACGGCTGACACGGTAGTCGCGGCTGGTGACGATGCCCAGGAGCTTGCCGTTGGCGGTGCCGTCCTCGGTGATGGCCACGGTGGAGAAGCCGTTGCGCTGCTTCAGCGCCAGCACGTCGGCGAGGGTGGCCTCCGGGGTCAGATTGGAGGCGGAGGTGACGAAACCGGCCTTATAGCCCTTCACCCGTGCCACCATGGCGGCCTGATTCTCAATGGACTGGGAGCCGTAAATGAAGCTGATGCCGCCCTCCTTTGCCAGAGCGATGGCAAGGGTGTCGTTGGAGACGGACTGCATGACGGCGGACGTCATGGGTACGTTCAGGGAAATCGCCGGTTCCTCCGCGCCCTTGCGGTACTTGACCAGGGGCGTTTTCAGGCTGACATTATTGGGAATGCAGTCTTCCGAGGTGTAGCCGGGAATCAGAAGATACTCGCTGAAGGTGTGGCTGGGTTCCGGGTAATAATACGCCATTGGGATAACCTCCTAAAGGAAATATATTTGATGAATTTATGGCTGCACCGCGCAATTTCACGAAGCAACTGCGCGGTGTTGTCTTACAATGTTTTTCTGTCGCCTGCGTCCAAAACTTCTACAACTTCTTTACCGGAGGAGCTGAGGTTCTTGAAATTGCCCAGAATCTCGCTCACGGGATGGACGATGGCGAAGGTATGGGGATACTTGTGGACGATCTGACTGACCAGCGCCACCTGGGTCTTGTTGACCACGCACAGAAGCACGCTGGTTTCCCGGCCGGAGTACATGCCCTTTGCGGGGAGGAAGGTCGCGGTGTGGTGGAGCCTCTTGATCAGCTCCTGAGAAACCTCCTGGGGGGAATTGGTGATGATTTCAAAGCAGATGGCCTCCCGGCCGGACTTCATCAGCCGGTCGCCCACCGTGGTGGACATGAAGGTATAGAGAATGCACAAAATCACCGGCTCCATCTGGCAGCCGTAGACAAAATAGCTGACGATGGCAATGGCGGAGTTAATGGCGAAGCTCATGCCGAAAAACGTCCGGTTGGGGCTGTGCTTGTGGACAATGGCGGAAATGAAATCCGTGCCGCCGGTATAGGCGCTGGCCTTGATGAGAATGGAGTACACAAAGCCCTGAATCACGCCCGCGACCATGGGTCCGAGAATTTTGCTGGTGCCGTTCTCCGTGACGTAGGCAAAGGCGGACAGATCCACCTTATCCAGAATCAGCAGTCCCAGAGAGAAGGTGACCACATAGACCATGCTGCGGATGGCCATGGGCTTGCTGACCTCAATATAGCACCAGATTGCCAGAGGAATATTGATCAACAGGCTCAGATATCCCACGCTGACGCCGGTTACATACTGGATCATGGTGCAGATGCCGTTGATACCGGAGGGGGCAAACTGGTTGGGGAAAACAAACATCTCGTAATTGACGGACGCCAGCAGCGCGATGAAGGCAATGACAAGATATGTCCAGACCTTTTTCATACAGAACTCCTATGAATCCTACGGCCATTGCCGATTTCTTAATTCTCGATTCTAACATAGATTTGTCCACGGGTCAAGGTACAATTCGACGAAATTCCCCTTCCTTTGAAAACCGGATATGGGCGGGTTTTCCGCTTTGAGCAGAAGGTCGGGCATCTCTTCCGAAATTTTTGATTCTTTCGGTATCCCTTTCGGGAATTGATTGTTTTTCAACAAAAAAGCCTTGTTTTTTCTGTGGAAATGTGATAAAATTTAGGTTGAGAGATTATGCGCAAAAATCGAGCGATTTCTACTGTTTTTACCTCAAAAGAGTTAGGACAACACCGCATAATTTGACAAGAAGGCTCAGCCAGGATTTTTGTCCCAATTCAAAGTTTGGAAAACGAAGGCTGAGACTCGCAGGCACAATTGTGCGGTGCTGCCTTAGGAAAGGAGCTGCCCTATGTATTCATCTGCCTATGTGTGGGCAAAGGTTTTAAGCCATATGGAAGAGCGGCTGGGGGCTGTCACCGTTTCGGCCTGGTTTGACGACGCCGAGGTGGTGGAGCTGAACGAGAACAATCTGATTCTGTACTCCCCCTCGGACTTCCGCCGGGAGATCATCCGCCGCCGCTGCACCGATTACATTCAGGATGCGCTGAAGGAAGTGTTCAATTCCGACGCGAAGCTGATGGTCTTCGGCGACGAGGAGCTGGACGCCTTCAAGCAGAAGGGGAAAAGCGTCTCCTCCATGGACTTCAATCCCCAGTTTACCTTTGACAACTTCGTTGTCGGCCCCTCCAACCGCTTTGCCCACAGCGCGGCCATCGCCGTTTCCAAGACGCCGGGGCAGGTGTATAACCCCCTGTTTCTTTACGGCCCGCCCGGCGTGGGCAAGACCCACCTGCTGTACGCCATCGCCAACGGCATCCGCAAGGAAAATCCCAACGCCAACATCGTCTACATCAAGGGCGACCAATTTACCAATGAGCTGATTGCCGCCATTCAGAACGGCAAAAATATTGAATTCCGCAGCAAATATCGGGAAGCCGACCTGTTCCTCATCGACGACGTGCAGTTCATCGCCGGTAAGGAATCCACCCAGGAAGAATTCTTCCATACCTTCAATAAGCTCTACGAGGAGCATAAGCAGATCGTCATGACCTCCGACCGCAAGCCCAGCGACATGCTGACCTTGGAGGATCGGCTGAAAACCCGGTTTGAGTGGGGCTTGCTCGCGGACATTCAGCCGCCGGATTACGAGACCCGTATGGCCATTCTGAAAAACAAGGCCAAGAATCTGGGGCTGAACCTTTCCGATGACGTGTGCAACTACATTGCCATCAACGTCACCAACAACGTCCGGCAGATTGAGGGTACGGTCAAGAAGATTCTGGCCTACCGGGACCTCAATAACATGCCTCTGGATCTTCCCAATATCTCCCGGGCGATTGACGATATGTTCAAGAGCGAGGGCAACGCCCTGCCCACCCCCAGCCTGATCATCAGCCAGGTGTGCAAGTTCTATTCCATCGACGAGGTTATTCTCCGGGGTACCCAGAAAAACAAGGGTACCGCCGAGGCCAGACAAATTGCCATGTACCTGATCCGCAAGCTCACCAACCTGAGCCTGCCGGACATCGGCAAGGAATTTGCCCGGGATCACTCCACCGTATTGTACGCCATCCGGAAGGTCGAAGTCGCGCTGAAAAACGGGGACACCACCATGCAGAATAACATCCGGGACATCACCGCGAACATCAATTCCTGTCTGTAATTGCGCTCTCCTTTTCTCCACAGCCCCTGTGGAATGTGGAAATGTAGGCTGTTGATAAGTTGCACCCGCTTTCCCGCCTGACAGCCCCTGTGGAAAAAGGATCCGTTATTCACATTGGGCTGTGGATAAAAAAATCTTGCGTCCCTAAGTAAAAAGAGAGTTATCCACATAAATTTGCACTACCACTGTTATTACTACCTAAACCTATTGAAAGAGAAATATATTGAATAATATCAGAAAGAAAGGATTTTGACTATGCGTTTTACCTGTGAAAAAAATATGCTGGTCACGGGACTGAACATCGCAGGACGTACTGTCGCCCAGAAGAGCAGTCTTTCCGTCATTGAAGGAATCCTCTGCAAGGCCGGACAGGGACTGAGCCTCACCGGTTATAATATGGAAACCGCCATCACCTATGAGATCGATGCGGACGTGTCCGACATGGGGCAGTGCATCCTCCCGGCGAAGCTGTTCGGCGACATTATCCGCCGCCTGCCGGAGGGGTCGGTGACCGTGGTGGTGGACGAGAATTATAAGGTCTCCATCCGGGCGGGCTATGCTTCCTTTACCATTTCCGCCGAATCCGCCGAGGATTATCCGGAGCTGCCGGATGTGGGCGACGGACGGGCAATCCATATTCCTCAGAATAAATTGAAAGAGCTGATTTCCAGCACCATTTTTGCCGTCAGCGAAAATCAGGGTCGGCCGATTCATACCGGCGTGAAGTTTGAGGTGACGGACTCCTCGATTACGGCCGTGGCCGTGGACGGATTTCGGCTTGCCAGGCGCACCTTCCACCCGGAGGAGGGTACCGGACGGGAGATGAATTTCGTGGTTCCCGCCGCGGGACTGAAGGAAGTGGAAAAAATTCTCACGGACGTGGAGGACGACGCGGCCTTTACCCTGGGTACGAAGCACATTCTGTTCCAGGTGGGAAACGCCACGCTGGTGTGCCGGCTGCTGGAAGGAGAATTTCTGGACTGGCGGCGGGTGGTGCCGTCCAACTGCCCCATTAAAATGGTGGCAAATGTGGGTGATCTGGCATCTTCCGTGGAGCGCGTCGGCCTGATTGTGTCCGAAAAGTACAAAAGCCCCGTGCGCTGCGTGTTCGGCAACCAGGAGCTGCAGATGCGCACCAACACCACCATCGGCGCGGCGGAGGATCGCTGCTCCCTGGCCGGGGACGGGCAGGAGCTGGAAATCGGCTTCAACGTCCGGTATCTGGCGGAGGCGCTGCGGGTGATCCCCACGGAGGAGGTCACGCTGGAGCTGACCAACGGCCTAAGCCCCATCGTTCTGACCCCCGTGGATGAGAAGGAAGACTTTGCCTATATGGTGCTGCCGGTCAGAATCAAGAACGGCTAAAAAAGGAGTCGGCTTATGAAGGTAGTCGTCAAAAAGAAGGATAACGCCATTCCCGTGGCGATCACCACGGAGTATATCAAATTGCAGGACGCCATGAAGCTGGCGAACGCCGCGGAAACCGGCGGCGAGGCTAAGCTGATGATCCAGGAGGGACAGATTCTGGTCAACGGCGAAATCTGCCGGATGCGGGGAAAGAAGCTGCGCCCCGGCGACCGGTTCGTCTGCGGCTCTCAGACGTATCAGATCTGCACCCATGAATCTGAATGAGCTGAAGCTCCGGTCGTTCCGAAATTATCGGGAAATCGCGGCGCGGTTTGACCCCGGCGTCAACCTGATTGTGGGAGACAACGCCCAGGGAAAAACCAATCTGCTGGAAGCCATCTCTTATCTTGGCAGCGGAAAAAGCTTCCGGGCGCAGAAAACCTCGGAAATGGTGCGGTTTCGGGAAGATTTCGGAGAAATCGACGGCGCGGTCTTCTCCCAGGAGCGGCAGCAGAGCATCCGATGGATTCTGTTTCCCGGCTCCCGTCCCCGGCAGCTGTGGCTGAACGGGGCGAAGAAGAAAACCGCCGGGGAGATCGCCGGGGTGCTGCCTACGGTGCTGTTCTGCCCGGAGGATCTGATGATCCTGAAAATGGGCGCGAGCCAGCGGAGGCGGTTCGGCGATCTGGCGCTGTGCGCCCTCCGGCCGAATTACGACGCGGCATTGATGGAGTACAACCGGATTCTGGAGCAGAAAAGCCGCATTCTGAAAGATCATTTTGAAAATCCCGGTATTCTGGAAATTCTGCCGGAATACAATACCCGGCTGTGTCAGGTCGGCGCGCTGCTGATCTCCTACCGGGCACGGTTTTACGACAGTCTGGGAAAGGCAGCAGCCAGTTACCACAACCAGTTTTCCGGTGGATCGGAGAATTTTACCCTCAGCTACAAGACCGTCTCCACGGTCATTGACCCCTTCGCCCCTGTCCCGGAACTGACACAAAACCTATTAGACCATCTGCAAAGCCACAGCCGGGCGGAGCTGGAAACGGCGCAGTGCCTGACAGGCCCCCACAAGGACGATTTTACCGTGAGCCTGTCCGGCATCGACCTGAAAGCCTACGGCTCTCAGGGGCAGACCCGGACGGCGGCCATCAGCTTAAAGCTTGCCCAGCGGGAGCTGATGGCGCGGGAATGGGGCGAAGAGCCGGTATTGCTGCTGGACGATGTGCTGTCCGAGCTTGATCCCGGGCGGCAGGACTTTGTATTAAATAAGATCGTCTCCGGGCAGGTGTTCATCACCTGCTGCGAACCGGGACGGTTCACCAAACTGGGAAAAACAATTCAGGTAGAAAAGGGAAGCATTCGCGAATAATTGAAGCATATCACGCAGGAGGGCATATATGTCTGACGAAACGAAAGTAACACAGGAATACGGCGCGGAGCAGATTCAGGTTCTGGAGGGTCTGGAAGCGGTGCGGAAAAGACCCGGTATGTATATCGGCTCTACCTCCTCCTCCGGTCTGCACCACCTGGTCTATGAGATCGTGGACAACGCCATCGACGAGGCGCTGGCCGGATACTGTAAGCATATTACCGTGACCATCAACCCCGGAAACTCCATCACCGTCACCGACGACGGCCGGGGTATCCCCGTGGACATTCAGCCCCAGACCGGGCGTCCGGCTCTGGAGGTTGTGTACACCGTGCTCCACGCCGGCGGCAAATTCGGCGGCGGGGGCTATAAGGTCTCCGGCGGCCTGCACGGCGTGGGCGCGTCCGTCGTCAACGCCTTAAGTGAGTGGCTGCGGGTGCGGGTTCACAAAAACGGCAGCATCTACGAAATGAAATTTGCCCGTGGCAGCATCACCCAGGAAATGAAGATCGTCGGCAAAACCGAAAAAACCGGCACGGAGGTCACCTTCCAGCCCGACCCGGAGATGTTCGACAGCCTGGTATACGACTATGAGGTGCTCCACGAGCGGATGCGGGAGGAAGCCTTCCTGAACGCGGGTCTGACCATCACCATCACCGACGACCGGGACGATGAAAAGCAGATCAGCGAGACCATGTGCTATGAGGGCGGCATCCGGGAGTTTGCAATTTGGTGCAACCGGAACAAGACGCCATTGTGCGAGGACGTTATCTATATGAGCGGCAGCAAGGGCGACGCCTCCGCCGAGATCGCCGTGCAGTACAACGACGGCTACAATGAATTTCTGCTGTCCTTCGCCAACGACGTGCGCACGCCGGAGGGCGGTATGCACGAGACCGGCTTCAAGACCGCGCTGACCCGGGTGCTCAACGCCTACGGCGTGAAAAACGGCATCATCAAGGGCGACGACAAGGTTTCCGGCGAGGACTGCCGGGAGGGCATCACCGCCATCATTTCCGTCAAGCTCACCGACGCCCAGTTCGAGGGTCAGACCAAGGCCAAGCTGGGCAACGCCTATATTCGTACTCTGGTCGATCAGGTGGTAAACGACCAGCTGACCACCTATTTTGAGGAGCATCCCGCCATTGCCAAGGCCATTCTGGATAAGGCCATGATGGCCAACCGCGCCCGGGAAGCCGCCCGGAAGGCCCGGGAATCCATCCGCCGCAAGACGGGGCTGGAATCCGGCCAGATGCCGGACAAGCTCCAGGACTGCAACGAGCGGGACGCCAGTCTCTGCGAAATCTACATCGTGGAGGGCGACAGCGCAGCCGGTTCCGCCATTCAGGGGCGGGACTCCCGGTTCCAGGCTATTCTCGCCATGTGGGGCAAGATGCTCAACGTGGAAAAAGCCCGGGCGGATAAGATTTACGGCAACGACAAGCTGTATCCCCTGATCGTGGCGCTGGGCGCGGGCATCGGGGACGAATTCGACATTGAAAAGCTCCGGTATCACAAGGTCATCATCATGGCCGATGCCGATGTGGACGGCGCCCATATCCGCACGCTGCTGCTGACCTTCTTCTTCCGGTATATGCGGCCGCTGATTGAGCATGGCTATGTTTACTCCGCTGTGCCGCCCCTGTACAAGCTGACCCGGGGCAAGAGCGTGAAGGTCGCCTATTCCGACGATCAGCGGGACGCAATCTCCTCCCAGATGCGCAGCGACAACCCCAACGCCAAGATCGACATTTCCCGGTTCAAAGGCCTTGGCGAAATGGACCCCCACGAGCTGTGGGAGACTACTATGGACCCGGAAAAGCGTTCCCTGCGCCGTATCACCCTGGAGGACGCCCGCCGCGCCGACGAGATTTTCACCGTTCTCATGGGCGAACAGGTGGAGCCGAGAAAGGACTGGATCGAGCGGAACGCGAGATATGCAGTCAACATTGATATTTAATTTTGCAGCAATCCTGAACTGGAGGTGCGTTTATGGGACATAACCGCAGTTATAAACCCGAGGATATCCGCTTCCCCGACCAGGTGATTACCCAGTCCAACCTGGTGGACGAAATGGAGAAATCCTATATTGAATATGCCATGTCCGTTATCGTCGGGCGGGCATTGCCGGACGTCCGGGACGGACTGAAGCCCGTTCACCGCCGGATTTTGTACACCATGTACGAAAGCGGCCTGACTTCCGACAAGCCCTTCAAGAAGTCGGCCACCTGTGTGGGCGACGTGCTGGGCAAATACCATCCCCACGGCGACGCGTCGGTTTACGACGCCATGGTGCGTCTTGCCCAGGACTTTTCCATGCGCTATCTGCTGGTGGACGGCCACGGCAACTTCGGCTCCGTGGACGGCGATCCCCCGGCGGCTTACCGTTACACCGAAGCCCGCTTAAGCAAAATTTCCAACGAAATGCTCCGGGACATCGACAAGGACACCGTGGACTGGGACCCCAACTTCGACGAGACCCGCAAAGAGCCTCGCGTGCTTCCCTCCCGCTTCCCCAACCTGCTGGTCAACGGTTCCTCCGGCATCGCTGTCGGCATGGCCACCAACATCCCGCCCCACAACCTGGCGGAGGTCATCGACGCCTGCGTGTGCGTGCTGGATGACCCGGAAGCGACCCTCGCCGATCTGATGGAGCATATCTCCGGCCCCGACTTCCCTACCGGCGGCATCATCATGGGACGCAGCGGCATCCGCGCGGCCTACGCCACCGGCCGGGGCAAGGTGGTCGTCCGCGCCCGGACGGAGTTTGAGGAACACGGCAAGGACCGGATGCGGATCATCGTCACCGAGCTTCCCTATCAGGTCAACAAGCGTCAGCTCATCAAGAACATTGCCGAGCAGGTGAAGGACAAGCGCCTGGACGGCATTTCCGACCTCCGGGACGAGACCGACCGCAACGGTATGCGCATTGTCATCGAGCTGAAAAAGGACGCCAATCCTCAGGTCGTGCTGAACAATCTGTTCAAGCAGACGGCCTTGCAGTCCAGCTTCGGCATCATCATGCTGGCGCTGGTGGACAACCAGAAGCAGCCGAAAATTCTCTCCCTGCGGCAGATCATCGACGAATATCTCAAGCATCAGGAAGAAGTCCTCACCCGGCGCACCCGGTATGACCTGAAAAAAGCCCAGGAGCGGGCGCATTTGCTGGAGGGTCTGCTCATTGCCCAGGACAACATCGACGAGGTCATCCACATCATCCGCTCGGCTTACGACGATGCCAAGCAGCGTCTGATGGATCGCTTCAAACTGGACGACGTTCAGGCGCAGGCCATTCTGGACATGCGGCTGAAAGCCCTGCAAGGTCTTGACCGGGAGAAGCTCCAGAGCGAGTATGACGAGCTGGAAGAAAAGATCAAGTATTATCTGGAGCTGCTGGCGGACGAAAAGAAACTCAAGGCGGTTCTGCGCAGCGAGATGATCGAGATCCGGGACAAGTTCGGCGACAAGCGGAAAACCGAGATTCAGGAGATCGAGGACGAGATCGACATCGAAGACCTGATCGAGGAGGAGACCTGCGCCTTCACGCTGTCCAACCAGGGCTACATCAAGAGAATGCCCGTGGACACCTACCGCACCCAGAGCCGTGGCGGCCGGGGCGTCAACGCCCAGAATCTGAAGGAAGAGGATTATGTCAAGAGCCTGACCATTGCGTCTACCCACGACCATATGCTCTTCTTCACCGATCAGGGACGGGTGCATCATCGCAAGGGCTACCAGATTCCCGAGGCAGGCCGCACCGCCCGGGGCACCGCCATCGTCAACGTGCTGCCCCTGAACCCCGGCGAGTCCGTCACCGCCATGGTGATCACCCGGGAGTTTGACGAAAATGAGTTCCTGATGATGGTCACCCGGAAGGGTACCGTCAAGCGGATTCCCTTTGTCTCCCTGAAAACCAACCGCAAGGCGGGCATCCGCGCCATCACCCTGGACGAGGACGACCACCTGATCAGCGTCATCCGCACGAACGGCGACGACGACATCGTGCTTGCCACGGCCTTTGGCTACGCCATCTGCTTTAACGAGAACGACGTGCGGTGCATGGGTCGTGACGCGGCGGGCGTTCGCGGTATTATGTTAACCGACGGGGACTATGTGGTCGGCGCGGAGAAGGCCGAGGAGGGCAAGACCCTGCTCACCGTCACCCGGAACGGCTACGGCAAGCGCACTGCCCTGACGGAGTATCTGCGCACCGGCCCCAACGGAGAAAAGCAGGCCCAGAGCCGGGGCGGCAAGGGTCTTAAGAACTACAACATCACCCCCAAGACCGGCAATGTGGCCGGGTGCCGTGTGGTGGGCGAGAACGACGACGTGATGCTCATCGAAAACGGCGGCGTGATCATCCGCATTCCCGCGTCCTCCATCAACGTCTACAAGCGGGATGTTCAGGGCGTCATCGTCATGCGTATTGACGAGGGCAACCAGGTGGTTTCCCTGGAGCGTGTGGAAAAGATGGACGAGGAAGAATCCGGAGAACAGGCATGAAAACCGTGACCCTGTATACCGACGGCGCCTGTTCCGGCAACCCCGGCCCCGGCGGCTGGGGCGCCATTCTGGAATACAACGGCGTGGAAAAGGAGCTTTCCGGCGGGGAGGACAGCACCACCAACAACCGCATGGAGCTGACGGCGGTGATCCGGGGCTTGCAGGCGCTGAAAGAACCCTGCACCGTGGAGCTGTACAGCGACAGCAAGTACGTCATTGACGCCCTGGAAAAGGGCTGGGCGTGGGGCTGGAAAAAGCGGGGCTGGATCAAGTCCGACAAAAAGCCCGCCCTGAATTCCGACCTCTGGGAGATCCTCCTGTCTTTGACCCAAAAGCACGACGTGCATTACCACTGGGTCAAAGGCCACGCGGAAAATCCGAAGAACAACCGCTGCGACGAGCTGGCGGTCAGCGAGTGGAAGAAACGGAAATAAGGCCATCGGGCAGCGGAAACGCTGCCCGATGCGGCCACAGGAGGAAAACATGTTTTTATCCATCGGCAACGACTTTGCCGTCCGGGACAGGAGCATCATCGGCATTTTCGACCTGGACAACACCTCCACCTCCAAGCGCACCCGGGAGTTCCTCAGCCGGGCGGAGCGGGAGGGCGAGGTCATCCCCTGCGACGATCTGCCCAAGTCCTTCATCCTGACGGCGGAATACGGCTTTTCCCGCGTACATCTGACGGCACTCAACGCCGCAACGCTGGAAAAGCGGTTAAAGTAAAGATTTTAACACGAAAAATGTGCATCTCCCACGGAGATGCACATTTTTTTCAAACTTTTTTACTTGGTGCCGAAAATCCGGTCGCCGGCGTCGCCCAGGCCGGGGACGATGTAGGCGTGCTCGTTGAGCTTCTCATCAACGGCGGCCAGGAAGATTTCCACGTCGGGGTGGGCTTCCTGAACGGCCTTGATGCCCTCGGGGCAGCCGATGATGTTCATCATGATGATGTTCCGGCAGCCGTGCTTTTTCAGAAAATCAATGGCGGCAACGGCGCTTCCGCCGGTGGCCAGCATGGGATCGACCACGTAAACCATCCGGTTGGAGATGTCCTCCGGCAGCTTGCAGTAGTATTCCACGGGCTTGTGGGTCTCGGGGTCGCGGTACAGGCCGATGTGGCCGATCTTGGCGGAGGGAATCAGCTCCACCATGTTGTCCACCATGCCGAGACCCGCGCGGAGAACGGGGACGATGGCCAGCTTCTTGCCGGACAGCATCCGGCACTTGGCGGTGGCGACGGGGGTCTGCACCTCCACCTCCCGGGTGGGCAGGCTGCGGGTGGCCTCATAGCACATCAGACCGGCAATTTCGCCGACCAGCTCGCGGAATTCCTTCACGGAGGTCTTCTTGTTGCGCAGGATGGCCAGCTTATGCTGGATCAGGGGATGATCGAGGACGTGTACGTTTGCCATGATATTTCTCCTTCTATTTACAGGGTTGAATGAATCGGCCCCGGATTTATAAATTTGCTGATTCCCGCTCGAGACGTTCCCGTTCCGCCTGACTCAGGCGCAGGTAGTTGGGGGTTAGAGCGGCGCCGTCGCCGGTCTCTCCGGCGGCTTGTTTTTGCGCGGCAAGCAGGGCGACGCCCACGGCGCGCTGGTGCATCCGGTGTTCCGGAGGCATAATGAGGTTGGGGACATCCCCGGAAAGGGTCTTGTAGGTCAGGACGCTGCCGTCCCCCACCAGAAACACCGGCTGAGTCAGGGGCGCAAGCTCCTGCTTCAGCTGCTCCAAGGCAATGGCTCGGTCGTCGGTGATTCGTTCGAGGCTGCCGTGGTTTACATAAAACAGCGCATGATACACCTGGCTCCGCCGGGCGTCCATCACGGGGCATACGTAGCCCTGATATGCGCCCAGGGAAAGCGCCATAGCTTCCAGGGTGCTGACGCCGTAGCAGGGCACTTCCCTGCCCCAGGCGAAGCCCTTGGCGGCGGCGACGCCGATGCGCACGCCGGTAAAGGAGCCGGGGCCTGCAGCCACGGCCACCGCGCTGACGTCTGCTACGGTTTTTCCGCACTGGTGCAGCAGAGTTTCCGCCATGACCATCAGGGTCTGGCTGTGGGTCAGGCCGGTGTTCTGGTAGCTTTCCCCCAGAAGCTTCCCGTCCTCCAGCAGCGCCGCGGAGGCGGCTTTCGCGCTGGTTTCAAAGGCTAAGATCAGCAAGAAAATCCCCTCCCGAAATGGTGATCCGCCGGGTGTTCTCCCCCAGAACGTCAATGGTGACGCTGACCGCGCCCGCCATGGCCTCGGTCACATTCTCGCTCCACTCCACGGCGCACACGCCGCCCCGGTCGAGGTAGTCCTCCCAGCCGATGTCGAACAGGTCGTCGGCTGAGGAAAGGCGGTACATATCAAAATGAAACAGAGGGAGCCGCCCGCCTAAGTATTCGTTGACGATGGTGTAGGTCGGGCTGGTGACGGCTTCCGTAAAGCCCAGCCCACGGGCAAGCCCCCGGGTGAAGGCGGTCTTCCCTGCCCCAAGGTCGCCCCGGTAGGCAAGAACCGTTCCGGCGGGGATGATTCTGCCCATCGCCGCGCCGATTTTTTCCGTTTCCTCCGGAGAGTTCGTGATAAAATCCATGATATTGCTTCCTTACTGGTGAGCGTTTTTCAGTTTTTCAGCCTGATCGGCGGTGGCGAGGGCGTTGATGATCTCGTCCAGGTCGCCGTCCATCACCGCGTCAATGCGGTACAGGGTCAGCCCCACCCGATGGTCGGTGACACGGCCCTGTGGGAAATTATAGGTGCGAATGCGCTCGTTGCGCATACCCGTTCCCACCTGACTGCGGCGCAGACCGGTGACTTCGCTGTCCAGGCGCTCCTGCTCCATTTCATAGAGCTTGCTGGCCAGCATCCGCATACATTTTTCCCGGTTCTGGATCTGGCTCCGCTCCTCCTGACAGGCGACCACGATGCCCGTGGGCTTGTGGATCAGCCGCACGGCGGAGGAGGTTTTATTGATGTGCTGACCGCCCGCGCCGCTGGAACGGTAGACCTGCATTTCGATGTCGGCGGGGTTGATCTGCACGTCCACTTCCTCCATCTCCGGCAGAACTGCGACGGTTGCGGTGGAGGTGTGGACACGGCCGCCGGACTCTGTTTCGGGAACCCGCTGGACACGGTGGACGCCGGACTCATATTTCAGTCTGGAATACGCGCCCCGGCCGCTGACGATGAAGTCCGCTTCCTTGACGCCTCCCAGTTCCGTTTCGTTCAGGTTCATCAGCTCGATGCGCCAGCCCATTTTTGCGGCGTACATGGAGTACATCCGGAATAAACTGTGGGCAAACAGGGCGCTTTCCTCGCCGCCCACGCCGCCGCGGATTTCCATAATGACGTTTTTTTCGTCATTGGGATCCTTGGGAAGGAGCAGAATCTGCAATTTTTCGGCCAGGGCTTCCTTCTGCGCCTTGGCGGCGGCGTAGGTTTCCTGGCAAAGCGCCTTCATTTCCGGGTCTGCCATCAGCTCCTGGGCGTCCGCCATGTCCTGCTGCGCCTGATTGTAGGCGTGGAAGGCCTCCACAATGGGTTCCAGGTCATTTTTCTCCCGAAGCAGCTTCGCCGCCTTCTGGGGGTCGGCGTAAAAATCCGGCTGCTCGGATTTGGCGGAAAGCTCCTCGTATTTGTTGCAGATGGCCTGTAGTTTATCCAGCATAAAGAAACTCCATTAAAAATTTAAGATATCGGCAAATCTGGCAGCCGGATACGCATTTTCGACTTTTTTCCAGACATACATCCACCTTGTGGGGGAATGTTATTAGGGAAGCTCTGATGGAATCGGCGAGAGCCGACAGCGAGAGATTTTTCTCTAGCCGAAAGTTTCGAAAGCGGAGGAATACTGTATGTATTTCCCGCTTTTGAAACTGCGCGGATAGAGGAAAAGATCCGCTGCTCGGCCGAAGACGATTTCATCAGAGGTTCCCTACAGGACGGAACACATTTAAGACGCAGCTGGCGGTGTCCGTCAGGGACTTGGTTTCCCGCAGGCGTTGGGCGCCGTCATGGCCGATGCGGAAAACGTGGGGCGTCATGGAAAGCAGATTCTCCACCTGCTCCCCTTCCACGGTGAAGGGGAAGCGAATGGGGACGGATTTCACAAGGGTGAAGCCCGGCACGTCCGGGACGGTGTCCTTGGGCTTTTCGATAAGTTGGTCGTAAATGATGGACTTGAGTCCAAGCAAATGGTCTTCCGCCGCCAGCACCTGAAGAAAATACCCCTCGGGCCGCAGAACACGCTTAAATTCCTCCGGCACGGTCAGGGCAAACAGACTGGTGAGAAGGTCACAGGAGTGGTCGGCCACGGGAATGTGGGACGCGGTGGCGCAGAGCCACAGACCGTTCTTGTATTTTCCGGCGGCGCAGCGGACGGCCTCCCGGGAGATGTCCATCCCGGTAAGGTGCATTCCAAGAGCCTCAGCCAGACGGGCGGAGTAATACCCTTCCCCGCAGCCCACGTCCAGAAGCTCGCCGGAGGGTCTTATCTCATTTGAGTTAACCGTTAACGCTTTTGAGACGGCAATCAGAGCTTCGGCAATGGGGGCGTAGTATCCCGCCTCCAGAAAGGCGCGGCGGGACAGCACCTGCTCCCGGGTGTCCCCAGGGTGCAGGGAGTGCTTCTGCTGAACCGTCAGCAGATTCACATAGCCCTGCCGGGCAATGTCGAAGCAGTGATGCCCGGCGCAGACGAGAGATTTGTTAAGGGTATTCAGTTTGCTTCCGCAGATCGGGCAAATCAAATCTATTCCGCAACCCTCCATCCTATAGTATACCGCATTTTTGCCATTACGTCAAATCAAAATTGCGGATATGGGGGCGTTGGGACGGAACAGAAAGAAGGACGGAGGTGGTTCCATGCGGCGGTTTTTGGCGGTTCTCGCGATCTTAAGCCTGTTGGTTATCCCCGTGGACGCGGCGGAGACGACAAAATATGTGGCGCTGACCTTTGACGACGGACCCTCCGGGCGGTATACCCGCCGGCTTCTGGACGGCCTGTGGGAGCGGGAGGTGAAGGCCACGTTTCTGCTGTGCGGCTACCGGATCCAGGATTACCCGGACATCACCCGGCGGATTTTCGACGAGGGTCACGAGATCGGCTACCACGGCTACACCCACAACAGCATGGAGCAAATGAGCCGCCGCGCGGTGGCCTCCGAGATCATGGACACCCAGGCGCTGCTGCCCGAGGGATGCGAGCCGGTATTTCTCCGGCCGCCGGGAGGGTGCTGCAGCGACGCGGTGCGTCAGGTGGCCGAGGCGCGGCGGCTGGCCATCCTCAGCTGGTCGGTAGACCCCCGGGACTGGGCGACCTCCGACACGGCGGCGGTGGAGCGGGCGGTGCTGAAAAACGTGAAGGACGGGGACATCGTCCTGCTCCACGACATGACGGCAAGCTCGGTGCAGGCGGCGCTGGACATTGTGGACGTTCTGAAAAACCAGGGCTACGAGATCGTCACGGTGTCGGCGCTGGTAAAGCTCCGGGGCGTGAAGCTGAAGCCGGGAAAGACCTATACCAGCTTCCCGGCGGAGCTGAAATGAAAGAAACACCCCCTTGGCTCTCCCTTTGGGAGAGCTGTCGCCGAAGGTGACTGAGAGGGTCTTGCACCCGGTTTCCCCTCTCCGTCCTCGCTTTGCTTGTCCACCTCTCCCAAAGGGAGAGGCAAGGGAGATGCGCGCCATTTTTCCTGCCGTGGTACACCCCCCTTGGCTCTCCCTTTGGGAGAGCTGTCGCCGTAGGCGACTGAGAGGGCTTTGCACCTGGTCTCCCCTCCCCGTCCTCGCTGCGCTCGTCCACCTCTCCCAAAGGGAGAGGCAAGAGGTGCTTATAAAAAACAGACACAGCAGGTTTTCCTACTGTGTCTGTTTGACTGCTTGGCGACGGCGCTTACGACGCCTGATTTTCAAAGGCGTTGACTTCGCTGGCGGCTTCCATGGCGAAGTAAGCGCGCAGAACATCCTCAGCCACGGCGGCGAGGGTCGCGCCGTGGGCGGCCTTTTCGCCGTAGACGGCTACGGCGACCTCCGGGTCTTCCATGGGGGCGAAGCAGATGAACGCGCCATGGTCAGAGCCGCCGGAGGAGTGCTGAGCAGTACCGGTCTTGCCGCATACCTTGACGGGGAAGGTGTCCAGGTCCTTGGGGCCGCCGAAGTGGGAACGGGCGGTGCCTTCGCCTCCTTCGATAACCTTGCGCATACCTTCAATGTAGGTATTGTAGGTGGTGGAAGCGATTTCCATCTGGCTCATGATCTCGGGGGAATTTTCCTTGATCAGGCTGCTGTAGTCGGAGGCGACCACCCGGCTTAAGAAGGTGGCCTTCATCCGGGTACCCTTGTTCGCCAGGGTGGAGGCGTAGACGCACAGCTGCAGGGGGCTGAAACGGTTCTCGGCCTGTCCGATGGCGGCCAGAATACGGTCGCCGGTGGTGACCTGAGAGTCAACGCCGGTCTCGCCGTAGGCGGCCTTCTTACTGGCCTCATCCGTGACCCAGCCGACCTTTTCCGTCAGCTCGATGCCGGTGGGAACGCCCAGACCCAGGGCGTTGGCGGTCTTGTTCAGATAGTCGATGGACAGACGGTCGCCCAGCTCGTAGAAGAAGTAGTTGCAGGACACCTCCAGCGCCCGCTGAGCGGTCAGCTCGCCGTGGGTCACGCCGGGGTTGGACTTATAGATCAGACACATGGGAGAGAAGCCCGCGTACTTGGTGAAAATACCCTTATCCTGAATGATCTCGCCGGGGAGGTACAGGAATCTGCCAAAATAGGGACTGTCCGGGTTTTTACTGCGGTTTTCCATGGCGGCGATAAGGGTGCACATCTTGAAGGTGGAGCCGGGGGCGTAGTTGGCGCCGAAGGCGCGGTTGAAGAAGGGCTTGAGGGGGTCGGCTTCGATCTCGTCCCAGTCCTGGTTCATGGTGGCGAGATTGTAGGTGGGATAGCTGGCACAGGCCAGAATCTCGCCGGTCTTGACCTTCATGACGATGACCGCCGCGCCCTCCGCGTCCAGGCCGTTACTCTCATCCTTGGAGGTGTTCTTCTCCGGGTCGGTCAGCTCCTTCATGATGTTGGCAAGAGAGTCCTCGGCAATGCCCTGAAGCTCCAAATCAATGGTGGTCTCCACGTTGTTTCCGGCGATGGGGGTGTAGACCTCGCCGGTTTTCTGATTCACGCGCCAGAACTGCTCGACGATGGTACCGTCCTTGGAAACCACGTCCACGCGCTGACCGTCGATGCCGTGGAGGTATTCCTCGAAGGCTTCCTCAAAGCCGGACTGGCCGATGTAGGCGTCCATGGAGTAGCCTTCCTTCTCGTATTTTTCCCAGTCGGCGGCGTCCATGCCGCCCATGTAGCCTAAGATGTGGGCGCCGTATTTGGTATGATATTCCCGGACGGTGGAGGATTCCACCATCAGACCGGGGATGTTCAGCTCCAGAATGGCGGACAGATTCTCGTCGGAGATGTCCTGAATAAAGGTGTAGGTAGGCAGCTTGGAAATACCCCGAAGATCAAATTCGTAGCGCATACCGATGACGGCGCGGGCGTCCTCGTCCGACCAGCCCTCGGGGATATTGTAGCGTCCCCGCAGCTTTTCAATGAGCAGCGGCGCGGTGATGTCCGAGTCCAGCGACCGGTCAACCATGAAGCTCTGGAAGTGGTTCTGCCAGGAGGTGGCAAAATCGTTCAGGGTATACTCAAAGGGGCGGGTCTTGCTCACGGGGAAATGGTCGTTATAGCTGAGATTCAGCTCCCGGCATTTCTGCACAAGGGAGTACAGCGCCTCGTTGGTCTGGCCGTAGGACTCGATAACGTAGTGGTTGAACACCAGATTATAGCTGGCCCGGTTGCCCACCAGGACGTTGCCGTTGCGGTCAAGGATATCACCACGGGCGGCACGGACGGTGGTAACGGTGGTGTATTTTGCGATGTTGTCGGTGTTGCCGTTTGTCTCGATGATCTGAAGGTCAAAAAGCTTCACGGCGAACAGCGCCAGAATCGAACAGAACAAAATCAGAAGCAGGATAGCGCGAAATCGGCTTATTCTTTCCATGTGGTTCCTCCAATAAGACCAATTTTATTGATGAGCGGGTACAGCAAAATCATGACGCCGAAGCTGTAGGCGGCGGTGAACAGGAAGGAAAAGACCCGATCCCACCGTGTCAGCCCCAGACCGATGCCCACGATGAACAAGCCCATCTCATAAATCGTCAGCGCAATGCCGGCGCAGATGACAATGGACGCTTTGGTGCGCCTGAGATAAGCCTGCCGCAGCAGTGTGGCGACGATGCCGACGGCGCACAGAAGCCCAACGCAGTAAGGCCCCGGTGCGGAGCCGGAAAAATAGTAAATGGTGGACGCAAACAGGACAAACAGGCTCCCCACATCCACGCCCTCGATGACCGTGATCAGCAGGATATACACCGCCGGCAAATCGGCGGTTGCGCCGAAAATGCTGACCCGGCCCATGATGACGTCCTGAATGGTCAGAAGCAGGATCCCCGTGAGCACGTACAACGTCCATTTCAGGATCCGCTGCTTTTGCAGCTGGGTCAGATGGAACAGCTGGGAGAGGCTCCATTGCCGGGGGTCGGGCTTGAATTCCGATTGCTTTGACAGCTTTTTTCTTGCCATGGCGTGTCCTCAGCCCACGGGGGTGGTCGCCTGGGTGGCGGCGGTTTCGGAAGGGGCGGTTTCGGAAGGGGCGGTGGCGGTTTCGGAGTCCGTGGCGGTGACGGGGGTGATTGCGACCTCGGTGGTGTACTGGGTGATGATGAAGACCTGCTCCAAAGAGTTAATGTCCGCGGCGGGGTCAAGGAGGGCGAACTTGGCAACGCCCGTTTCCTCATAGCCTGCGTCCACCACGGAGCCGATGATCAGACCCCGGGGGTACACCGTGGAACCGGAGGTCACCACCTGGTCTTTGTTGCGGATGATGGATTCGGAGGGCAGATAGTTCATTTGAAGCAGGGTATCGTTGCCGCTGACGTAGCCGCCCTTGACCATGCCGTTATAGCCGGAGGTGGAAATGGTACCGGAAATTTCCAGGGTGGAGTCCAGAACGGTCTTGACGACGGCGTAGTTCACGCCCACCTCCGTCACCAGACCCACCACTTCGCCGTTGGCGGTGATGGCGCACAGGTTCTCCCGGATGCCCGCATTGGTGCCGCGGTTGATGGTGAAGGTGCTCTCCCAATCGGAAGAGCTCCAGCCGATGATATAGGCGTCCACCAGCTTGTAGTCCTCGTTGGTGGCCTTCAGCTCCAGAAGCCTGCGCAGACGCTCGTTTTCACGGGAGACGGAGTCGGCCTGACGGGCGACGTCCTCCATCTGGGCGATGCGTTCCTCCAGCACCTTGTTTTCCGCGTCCAGAGCCTCGTAGCGGAACATGTAGCTGTAGTATTTTTCCGCCGTGTTGGTCAGGGTGGTGCCCGCGGCGCGGAAGGGGGCGAGAACGCCCTGCACGATCACACTGGGAAGACTCTGGTTGGAAATGCCGCTGTAGATGGCCAGCGCCGCCGTCAGCAGCGCGGCGATCACCAGAATGATCTTCACCTTGGTACTGAATAGATTTCTCATAAGGTATCCTCCATCACTTCCGGCGCTGTGCGGCAAAGGGTCTCATACAGCCGGCACACGGGAAGTCCCATTACATTATAATAGTCGCCCTCCAGCTTTTCGCAGAACAGCGCCGCGCCGCCCTGGATGCCGTAAGAGCCGGCCTTGTCCATGGGCTCGCCGCTTTGGACGTATTTCAGAATCTCCTTGTCGCTGAGGGGGCGGAAATGCAGGCTCGTCACCTCGGTGAAGGTCTCGACCCTGTCCCCGCACAGAACGGTACAGCCGGTCATCACCTGATGATCCCGCCCGGAGAGAAGCCGGAGCATAGATGCCGCTTCCGCCTCACTGTGGGGCTTGCCCAGCACCTTTCCCTGACAGACCACGATGGTGTCCGCGGCGATGACGATGTCGCCTTCTTCCCGGCGGACGGCCAGCGCCTTTGACCGGCTGACCCGGGCGACCTCGTCAAAGGGCGGCTTTCCGGGGTCCATGGTTTCGTCGATATCTGCCGCCCGGACGGTGAAGGGTAGATGGAAGAGGGACAGAAGCGCCTTTCGCCGTGGCGAGGCGGAAGCGAGAATGAGCTGCATAAGGTTCTCCTTTCGATGCGGAGGGATTTTATTCCACACCCCGTAAGTACAGTCCCCGGGTACATGCGCCGGGGTCGAGGGGCTCGGGGTTCATGTAATCGTTCAGCACGCGGTCAACCTCCTTGGAATTTTCCGTGGTGAAGTACAGCCGCGTCGCCCATAAGCCCAGCTTGGCAAGATCGTCCTGACGGTCGAGCCAGCTCAGCTTCTTGCCGTTGAGCAGCACGCTGCGGCAGCTGTCGCCGTCCCGGATGACCGGGAACTCCGCGCCGGTCTTGTCGATCAGGCGGGTGGCTTTCAGATGGCAGGTGCATTCGTTGGCCTTGTTGTGAATGAGACAGTGCTCCGTCACCATCAGGGGCAGCCGCCCGTAGGCGATCAGCTCGGCGTTTACCGCCTTGCTCATGTCCCGTATCTGGGGCAGGGTCATTTCAAAGCTCACCGTGGCGGAGACCATTTCCAGGGAACGCATGACGTTCATGGAGGCGGAGTTGAAGATATTCAGGCCGAAATCCCCGTGAACCCGCATTCCCGCCTCCCGCACGGGGGCAATCAGGCCGAGATTGCCCACCAGCGCGTCCCGGACGCCGGCGGCGCGGAGGACGTCCAGACCCTTTTTGATCCGGGGCAGCTCTCCGTCGTGGACGATTCTGGGCAGCACCGCCGCCAGCCGTCCCCGCTGCACCAGCCGGGCGCAAAGCTCCCCGTCGGCAAGTAATATGTGGATGGGAACGTACAGCATGGTGGTTTCCAGATCCAGAAGCATGGGGGTCAGCTGCTCCCGTGACGTTACCTGAACGGTCAGGCCGGGCAGACCCGTTTCGCCCTTGAATTGCGGCACGGGCTTGGGCTTGCGCAGCACCTGCTCCTCCCGCCGGGCGCGGATGGCGGTGAGCTGATTCAGCACGTCCCGGCGCATGGCGTTGATGGCGGAGGCGGAGATGATGAGACCGGGATCCACCCGGGTGCGCACCTCCACACACCGGTAGGGCGTGCCGCCGGTTTTGGAGACCCGCTGGGCGAGCATCGCCCCGGTGATGGAGATGTTCTGGGCGCGTTCCGGCACGGGGCCGTCGGAGCGGCATGTCCGCCCCTCCGGGTCGGTGGCGATGACGCAGCTGCCGTCCACGGTGACCATGGCCTGGAAGCGGACGTCCACAAGGGGGGTCTCCCCTGCTTCGTAGGATTGCCGGGCGGCCTGGAGCCACTGGGGATCGTCGGCGGTCTCCTGGCGGACGCCGAACATTTTGGTATCAATACGGCCGGTATAGTAGCCGTCGGTGAAGCCCTGACGGTTGAAGGCGGTATACAGGGCGTCCATCATGGGCTTGGTGACGGTCATCTCGTCCAGCGCCTTGCGGTAGACGGCGGTGACGGTGGCCACGTATTCCGCCCGCTTCATCCGGCCTTCCAGCTTCAGGGAAACCACGCCCATTTCCTGCAATTCCCGCAGATAGGGAATCAGGCAGTTGTCCTTCAGGCTCAGGGGGTATTTTTCCTGCCAGTGGGTGTAGCCGTAGCTCTGGCGGCAGGGCTGGGCGCAGCGACCCCGGTTGCCGGAGCGGCCGCCGATCATGGCGGACATATAGCACTGGCCGGAATAGCACATACACAGCGCGCCATGGACGAAAACTTCAATCTCAATGGGAGAATTGGCGCAGATGTAGCGAATTTCCTCCCGGCTCAGCTCCCGGCTGAGAACGACCCGCTTCATGCCCATGGCGGCGCACAGCAGCACGCCGGGCAGAGAATGGACGGTCATCTGGGTGCTTCCGTGGATGGGAACGCCGGGGGCGATCTGCCGGCACAGCTGCACCACGCCCAGGTCCTGAACGATAAAGGCGTCGATATTATTTTGTGCCGCGTGGCGGATCAGCTCCCCCGCCTCGGTCATCTCCCGGTCGGAGACGAGGGTATTGAGGGTCAGGTGAACCTGCACGCCCCGGACATGGCAGTATTTGATGGCCTCCACCAGCGTCTGGGGAGTAAAGTTTTTTGCGCTCTGCCGCGCGTTGAATGCGCCGCAGCCGAGGTAGACGGCGGAAGCGCCGTTCTGAACGGCCGCGCGCAGAGCCTCCATTGACCCGGCGGGCGCCAATAATTCCAGCATAAGCTCTCTCTCCAAAAATCGGTTTCGGGGCAGACCCCCACACAATACTGTATTGTACAGTATAGCACAAAGAAACGAAAACTTCCACCCCCGGAGGGAGAATTCAAGAAAAATTCAAGGGTATTTCACATTCCAAGCGCTTTTCCCGGGGCAAACCCGGGGAGAGATTTCCAAATTCGCCCCAATTTCCCGAAATGTTCAAGAATAATTCAAAAACGACCTATTGACTTTTTTGGCACTCTGCGGTATAGTGTGCTTAGCACTCAGAGAGATGGAGTGCTAAAGATAAAACGGGAAGGAGGAATACGATGGAACTGACAGAGCGGAAAAAGAAGGTTCTGCGGTCGGTGGTGGATTTGTATATCCGCACGGCGGAGCCGGTGGGCTCCAAGGCCATTACCGAGCTGCCGGACATGAAGTATTCCTCCGCGACCATCCGCAACGAAATGGCGGAGCTGACCACCATGGGTTATCTGGAGCAGCCCCACACCAGCGCGGGGCGCATCCCCTCCGCCGCCGGCTACCGGCTGTACGTTGACGAGCTGATGATGGACTACCGCCTGTCCATCGACGAAACCAAGTCCATCAGCAGCGCCATTGAGGAAAAGATGCAGCGGGTGGATAAAATGGTGGAAAAGGTGGCAAAGCTGGTATCCCAGGCCACCGATCTTCCCGCCATCTCCGCCGCGTCCCGGCAGGGCAGCGCCTGCGTCAAGCGGTTCGACCTGATTCTGGCCGGACAGGGAAGCTTCATCCTGGTGCTGATGCTGGGCGGCGAGCAGGTGGTAAACAAGCTCATCAAGCTGCCTCTGAATGTGGGCGAAACGGACTTGAAGCTCCTCAGCGCGGTGCTGAACGCCAGCATGACGGACATTCCCCTTGATGGTTTTACCGCCGAGCTGATGGAAAAGGTCATGCGTTCGGCGGGCGCCGCGGCAAGTCTGGTGCCGGTGATCCTGGATTTCACCCAGGAGACGCTGAAAAACAGCGATTCCACCAGCGTGGCCGTCACCGGTCAGGCAAGGCTGTTGAGCTTGCCGGAATACCGGGACGTGGACAAAGCCCAGCGGGTGATGGACTCCATCGACGAAGAGGCGCTGGCAAACCTTCCCGCCGTCATGGAGGGCGCGAGCGGCACCAAGGTGCTGGTAGGCCCCGAAAACGTGGCGGATGAGCTGAAGGATACCTCCGTTGTGATGACCAAGTTTGACATCGGCGACGGAATGCAGGGCATGATCGGCGTGGTCGGCCCCACCCGAATGGATTACGCAAAGGTGACGGCGCGCCTGAGCTACTTCGCCGAGAGCCTGAGCAAGATGTTCGGCAAGCCCGAGCAGCCCCAGCAGCCGAAGCTGCCGGAGCCGCCGAAAGAATAGAGTAAATCAGGCAGGGCTGGGGAAAATCCCCGAACCGCAAAAGCGGAGATTTTCCCCCACCCTGCAAATGGACAGGAGGTCACAGACGTGGCAAAAAAGGAAACAGAAGAAGTAAAGAAGAAAGCCCCGGAGGAAACCCCACAGGAAGCTGTGGAGGAGACCCCGAAGGAGCAGGCGCCCAAGGAACCGGAGCTGCCGCAGGCGGATCCCTGGGAGGAAAAATACAATTCCGAGCACGACGCCCGGCTGCGTCTGGCAGCGGAATATGACAATTTCCGCAAGCGCACCACGAAAGAAAAGGAGCAGTCCTACGGCAACGGCAAGGCCGACGCCGTAACGAAGATGCTTCCCATCTACGACAATCTGGAGCGCGCCCTGAACCAGCCCACGGAAGACGCCGCCTACAAAAAGGGCGTGGAGCTGACCATGACGGAGCTGCTGAAGATCTTGAATGGTCTCGGCGTGGAGGTTTTCGGCCAGGTGGGCGACACCTTCGACCCGAATCTGCACAACGCCGTGATGCATCTGGACAGCGAGGAGCATGACGAAAACGTCATCACCCAGGTGTTCCAGAAGGGCTTCAAAATGGGCGACAAAATCGTCCGGTTCGCCATGGTGCAGGTGGCAAATTAAATTTATAAACAATTTAGCTTTATCTATATTAGGAGGAAAACATTATGTCTAAGATTATCGGTATCGACCTTGGTACTACCAATTCCTGTGTTGCCGTTCTGGAAGGCGGCGAGCCTGTTGTCATCGCCAACGCCGAAGGCAACCGTACTACCCCCTCTGTTGTGGCATTTTCCAAGACCGGCGAGCGTATGGTCGGTCAGGTGGCAAAGCGTCAGGCCGTGACCAACGCTGACCGCACCGTCTCTTCCATCAAGCGTCACATGGGTGAAAATTATCACGTCACCATCGACGGCAAGGGCTACACCCCCCAGGAGATCAGCGCCATGATCCTGCAGAAGCTGAAGGCGGACGCCGAAGCCTATCTGGGTCAGCCGGTCACCGAAGCCGTCATCACCGTCCCCGCGTACTTCTCCGACGCTCAGCGTCAGGCGACGAAGGACGCCGGTAAGATCGCGGGTCTGGACGTCAAGCGTATCATCAACGAGCCTACCGCAGCCGCTCTGGCTTACGGCCTCGACAAGGAATCCGAGCAGAAGATCATGGTTTACGACCTGGGCGGCGGCACCTTCGATGTGTCCATCCTGGACATCGGCGACGGCGTCATCGAGGTTCTGGCCACTGCCGGCGACACCCACCTGGGCGGCGACGACTTCGACCAGAGAATCATGGATTACCTGGTTGGCGAGTTCAAGAAGGCCGAGGGCATCGATCTGTCGAAGGACAAGGTCGCCATGCAGCGTCTGAAGGAAGCTGCCGAGAAGGCCAAGATCGAGCTGTCCGGCGTGACTTCCACCAATATTAACCTGCCCTATATCACCGCCGACGCCACCGGCCCCAAGCATCTGGACGTGACCCTGACCCGGGCGAAGTTCAACGAGCTGACCGCCGATCTGGTGGAGCGCACCATGAAGCCCGTCCGTCAGGCCATGTCCGACGCGGGTCTGAGCGCTTCCGACATTCAGAAGGTGCTGCTGGTTGGCGGCTCCACCCGTATCCCCGCCGTGCAGGATGCCGTTAAGACCATCACCGGTAAGGAAGGCTTCAAGGGCATCAACCCCGACGAGTGCGTGGCCGTTGGCGCTGCCATTCAGGGCGGCGTGCTCACCGGCGATGTGCAGGATATCCTGCTGCTGGATGTCACTCCTCTGTCCCTGGGCATTGAGACCATGGGCGGCGTGTTCACCCGTCTGATCGACCGGAACACCACCATCCCCACCCACAAGAGCCAGATCTTCTCCACCGCCGCGGACGGCCAGACCTCCGTTGAGGTTCATGTCCTCCAGGGCGAGCGTGAGATGGCTGCTTACAATAAGACCCTGGGCCGCTTCCAGCTCACCGGCATTGCTCCCGCACCCCGGGGCGTGCCTCAGATCGAGGTTTCCTTCGACATCGACGCCAACGGCATCGTGAAGGTCTCCGCCAAGGATCTGGGCACCGGCAAGGAGCAGAACATCTCCATCACCGCATCCACAAACCTGAGCAAGGAAGACATCGACAAGGCCGTCCACGAGGCCGAGCAGTACGCGGCTGAGGATAAGGCCCGCAAGGACGAAGTGGACACCCACAACGCCGCCGACCAGACCGTCTACCAGACCGAGAAGACCCTGAACGAGCTGGGCGACAAGATCGACGCTTCCGAGAAGGCCTCCATCCAGTCCGCCATTGACCATCTGAAGGAAGTCAACAAGGGCACCGACATCGAGGCCATCAAGAAGGCCACCGAGGAAGTCCAGCAGGCGTTCTACAAGGTTTCCGAGAAGTTGTACCAGCAGGCGAACCCCCAGGGTGGCGCGCAGCCTGGCGGCAGCACCCAGAAGCCCGGCGACGACGGTGTCGTGGACGCCGACTATGAGAGCGTAGATTAATAAAAATGCCTAAGGGGCGGCAAACGCCGCCCCTTATCGGCGTATTTTCCTGAGTTGGCAGTTGAAAGTTGACAGCAGCAGAAACTGCTGCGTTTTATCCATGGCTGTCAGCTGTCCACTGTCAATTGTGGAAGCTATAAATGAGGTGAATTGAGTATGGCAGATTCCAAAAGAGATTACTATGAGGTGCTGGGCATTAATAAGGACGCCAGCGCCGAAGACATAAAGAAGGCCTACCGCAAGGCCGCCATGAAATACCACCCCGACCGCAACCCCGGCGACAAGACCGCCGAGGAAAAATTCAAGGAGGCCGGAGAAGCCTACGAGGTGCTGTCCGATGCCGACAAGCGGGCGCGGTATGACCAGTACGGCTTTGCCGGGGTTGACCCCAACTTCGGCGCAGGCGGCGCGGGCTACGGCGGCGCCGGCTTTGGCGGCTCCGGATTCGGCGGATTTGACGGCTTCGGCGACCTGGGAGACATTTTCGGCGAGTTCTTCGGCGGCGGCCGCAGCCGTGGATCCCAGCAGAATGCGTCCCGCCGGGGCGAAAATGTCATGGCGCGGCTGGAGCTGACCTTCGAGGAAGCGGCCTTCGGCTGCGAAAAAGAGGTTGCTGCCCAGCGGATCGAGAACTGCCCCAACTGTAAGGGTACGGGCAGCGCTGACGGCGTGATCGAGACGTGCAGCCAGTGCCACGGCACCGGCCAGGTGCGTTCCGTGCAGAATTTTATGGGGATGCAGATGCAGTCCACCACCACCTGTCCCACCTGCGGCGGCCGGGGCAAGGTCATCAAGAACCCCTGCACCACCTGCCGGGGCAAGGGCAAGGTGCGCAAGACCAACCGGGTCAAGGTGAAGATTCCCGCCGGCGTGGATGCCGGACAGAGCGTCCGTGTCCGGGGCGAGGGCTGCGTGGGCGTGGGCGGCGGCCCGAACGGCGATCTGCTGGTGGAAATTTCCATCCGGCGGCACCCGATCTTCACCCGCAGCGGGACGGACGTGCTGTGCGAAGTTCCCATCACCTTCACCCAGGCGGCCTTGGGCGCCACCATTCAGGTGCCGACCCTGGACGGCAAGGTGGACTATGAAATTCCCGAAGGAACCCAGACCGGAAGGGAGTTCATTCTGCGGGAGAAGGGCATTCCCGAGGTAGGCAACACCCGCCGCCGGGGCAACGAGCGCTTCACGGTGGTGGTCGAGACCCCCACCAGACTGACCAAGGAGCAGAAGGATCTTCTGCGCCAGCTGGACGGCAGCGTGGATCAGTCCCCCAAAAGGAAGAAATTTCTCAACAATCTGAAAGACTTTTTCGGTTGATCCGAAAAAAGGCAGGACAGCCACTTGCGGCTGTCCTGCCTTTTGTGTATAATGAGAAAAACGAAAAAGGGGGCTTCCACTATGAAACGCGAGGACTACATCAGCTGGGACGAATATTTTATGGGCATCGCCATGCTTGCGGCCAAGCGCAGCAAGGATCCCAACACCCAGGTCGGCGCCTGCATCGTCTCCCAGGACAACATCATCATCTCCACCGGCTACAACGGTATGCCCAAGGGCTGTTCCGACGACGAGTACCCCTGGGCGCGGGACGGCGAGCAGACCAAGTACCCCTACGTCGTCCACGCGGAGCTGAACGCCGTGCTCAACGCCAACGGCCGGGATTTGCGGGGCAGCAAGCTGTACGTGGCGCTGTTCCCCTGCAACGAGTGCGCCAAGGCCATCATCCAGAGCGGCGTGAAGGAGGTCTACTACCTCTCGGACAAATACGCGGACAGCCTGGCGACCATGGCGTCCAAGCGGATGATGGATTCCGCCGGCGTCCGGTATATCCAAATGCGCACCGGGATCAAGTCCATTACGCTGGATTTTACTCCGGAGGAAGAGCGGCAGGACTGATAATACTATTTCTTAATAAAATGATTTCATCATTTTATTCTGCCGTTTCACGGCAGACCGCCTGGGCGGCGGTAAGAAATGTATTGACTTCGTTTTTTAGCGGCAGTGGCCGCAATCCTGCGGCCGAATAAAACGCTTTTAAGCGTTTTATTAAAAACTCGTATAAGAAACAAGACCTCCGGCTGCCATATGGCAGCCGGAGACGTTTGCTTATTTTGCATCCCGCGGGGGAGTCTTTGGTTTCCCCGGCTTCCCCGGCTTGCGGCGGTACTCGCCCTTGGCGTCGAAGTTTGCCATGGCGGTGAGGTTGATGGCAAGGGTGGCGATCAGAAGAAGAACCGCTTCCCATATAAGGCAGTTTACCGCGTTCCACACCATGTCCATCGTGTCCATGCGGCCGTAGCCGCCGGTGATGATGGCCATGATCACGGTGAGAATCAGACCCAGCCCGCCGAGGCATACCCCCGCAAGCCGCTGGGTGAACCGCCAGGCGCGGACGCTGCCCATGCCGAAATAGCAGCGGTAGCCGAAGTAGTAGTTGGCCTCCTTCGGCGCAAGAAACAGGTACGCCAGCCCCAGAATCAGCGTAATAATCGGGCCGATCATCACGGCGACCCGGCACACGCCCACCAGGCTCCCGAAAACCTTGCTCAGGTCGGGCAGCAGCGAGGCGGGGTCAAAGCCGTCCATCACGCTTTTGATGGAGGCAATGTCCAGGGTGCTTTCCGTGGCGGCGGTGATTTCAGTTGGGATTGTGCTCATTATTTTTCCTCCAGGAATTTGCTGATCTCCCGCATAAAGCTGCCCGCATCCTGGAACCGGTGGTAGATGGAGGCAAAGCGGATGTAGGCTACCTCGTCCAGGGGCTTCAGGCGCTCCATGACCATCTCGCCGATCTTGTCGGTGCTGATCTCCCGCTCCAGGGTGTTCTGGATGGTCTGCTCGATCTCGGTGGTGATGCGGTCGAGGTCCGTGACGTCCACTTTCCGCTTGTCGAAGGCGCGGATCATGGAATTGAGAATCTTGTTGCGGTCGAAGCTCTGACGGGAGCCGTCCCGCTTCACAACGATGATGGGCAGGCTCTCCACAATCTCATAGGTGGTGAACCGGCGCTGGCAGCCCATACACTCCCGGCGGCGGCGGATGCTCAGACCGTCCTCCGAGTGGCGGGAATCCACGACCTTGCTTTCCTGGTCGCCGCAAAACGGACATTTCATGGGAAAAACACTCCCTTTTCTGGGGTGTATCTGAAAGCTGCCAAAACGCCCAGGCAGCGGCTCTTTTTGCCCTGTGCCGCACCATTTTCCCTTGAAATACAGCAAGTATTCCTGCGGAAAAATGGCTTGCACATGGCAAAAATCCCTCGCTGTTGGTCATTTCGCCGGTTTTTGGATACACCCGAATATTATTCAAAATATTATAGCAGATATTAGCAGAACTGTCCAGTTTTTTTTCATCGGCGGGGTTCGACGGGATTTGCTGTTGCCTTTTGCGCCGGTTTCGGTTAAAATGGGGACACCAAACTATCCGCAAAGGAGAACAAAATGTCTAAGAAAACGCTGCTTGCCCTGTGGGGCGGTTTGTTTATTTTGTGCGCGGGGCTGGGATTTATCCCCGGCTTTTCCCGGAATGTCAGCGCCGGGGCGCAGGCCGTGCTGACGGTGCTGTCCGTGGCATTTTTCGCGCCGCCTGCGTACCTGCTCTATGCCGCAAAGAAGGAAAAGGACGCGCATACGCTGAAGCTGGTGCGCGGCATTTCGCTGCTGTCCCTGGGGCTGACGCTGCTGGCGTTGGTGCTGAACGTGCTGTCCGCCATGGGGACGGTGACCATGGGAAACGCACTGTTCGGCGTGCTGATCGTGGTGTCCAGCCCCATGGTTTGCAGCGGCTATTGGGCGCTGAGCCTGTTTCTCTGGGCGTGCCTTCTGATGGTCAGCCACTCGCTGGTGAAGAAGGTTCTTTGCTGAATCTTTACCACATATTGTGGATATGGTTGGTATTATACCGCAATATGTAGTATATTAGCTTAAAAGCGGTAAAATGTCGAAAAATGGCTGTGCTATATTCCCGAATGGATAAAGGAACCTCTGATACAAACGGCAGATCGTTGACAGCTGGTTGAACACTATCCGCAGCCAATCCGGCGATGACTTTTCGGGGGTTCCGGGAGGAAACTCTGAAAAAATCGGGAGGGTTTGGTATGCTAAGGAAATTGGTAGCCGAAGGGCTGCTGTCAGTTATGTTGGCGGCAGCTCTCTTTTCATTGTTCCGGCTGCCCGTCGAAGCGGAAACGGTGTACCGGGAGATCACCGGTATGGAGGAACTCACCGACGGACGGTATGTGCTGATAACGCCCCAGGACATCGCGCCGGGAACGCTGGCGGAAGAGGAGGGCGTGATTTCAGCGGTGGCACTCACCGCCGTCGGCGACACGGTCACGGATACCGCCGGCGGGGAATGGGACTTGACCGTCACGGAAAACGGGATCATTCTGACGGACGCGCACGGCGTGTCCGTCGCACCCATGGAGGACGGCGCAAACGGCATCACCGTCGGGGCATATGAATGGCAGGTTTCCTGGGAGGACGGATGCTTTTCCTTTCACGGTTTCAGTGGGGAGGAGCCGGTGACGCTGGTTTCCGATCCGGACCTTGAGAATGGCTTCTGCGCCCACCCGGATGCCGAAATCGCGGAGGCTGAGGGTTACTATTTGGGCATCTTTACGCTGTATCGCTGCACGGAGGTGCGGGACGACGAACCCGGACAGGACAACCCGGGGCAAGACGACCCCGGACAGGATAATCCGGGTCAAGACAAACCCGGACAGGACGACCCGAAGCCGGAGGAACCGAAACCGGGAGAAGCTGTGAAAACGTCACCCAAGGTGATGGTTTCGCCGGAGGGCGGCGAGATCGGCGCCGGGGAGGAGATCACCCTGACCTGTGAGGGGGAAAGCGCCAAGATTTATTTCGCGGTCTCCGCCGACGGGGTGAATTATCAACCCGATATGCCGTATACTGCCCCGATCTGCTTTGAGAAGGGCTTCGCCGCGGCGTACCTCAAGGCCTATTCCCACGCGGAGGGCTGCGAACCCGGAGAGGTGACACAGGCCGTTTTCACGGAGAAATTCACCCCGGATTGGAACGTATACTTTGGTCAGCTCCACGCCCACACCAACCTTTCCGACGGCACCGGGAGCGTGGAGGAAGCCTTTGACTATGCGTCAAAGGTGGAAAATCTGGACTTTTTCGCCGTCACCGACCACAGCGATTCCTTTGACAACGCCGACGCGGGCGAAATCGCCAAGGACGGCGCGGGCATCAGCACCGGCTGGGCGGCGGGAAAACAGGCGGCGGCGTCCGTGACGAACGAGGACTTTGTGGGGCTGTTCGGCTTTGAGATGACCTGGCCGGAGGATGAGCAGCTGGGGCATATCTCCACCTTCAACACTCCCGGCTGGCAGACCCGGGATCAGGCGGATTTCGAGAATGTGCCGACCGCCCTGGAACATTACTATAAGGCGCTGACCACCGTCCCCGGCTCCGTCAGCCAGTTCAACCATCCGGACATCATCCACGGGGATTTCGAGCGGTTCGACCACTACAGCCCCGAGTATGACGAGGCAATCTCCCTGCTGGAAATCGCCGGGGAGGACGGCACGGTGGACTGCGCGTATTACGACCTGGCGCTGGACAAGGGCTGGCACGTGGCGCCCACCAACAACCAGAATAACCACAACGGACAGTGGGGCGACGCAAGCCGTGCGCGCACCGTGATTCTGGCAGAGACGCTGACGGAGGAAGCGCTGTACGCCGCCATGAAGGACCGCCGGGTCTACGCCACCCAGGACAGCGATCTCACCGTTTATTATACGCTGAACGGCGCGGTCATGGGCAGCATCCTCCCCAAATCGGAGGAAGCGGAAATCACCGTTTTCCTGAGCGACCCCACGGACGAGGCCATCGGCAATGTGGAGGTGGTGACGGACGGCGGGGCAGTGCTTGTGAGCGAATATGTCGGAACGCCTTCGCAGGTGCTGGAACTGTCCGTCTCCAGCGGACACAACTACTACTATCTCCGTATCACCCAGCCGGATGGGGACGTGGCCGTAACCGCGCCCGTGTGGATGGACGGGTATGACGATATTGGCATCGAAAGCTTCACTTCGGACACCCTCACCCCTGTCCGGGACGAGGAAATCAAGCTGACGGTGGAACTGTACAATGACGAGCCGGTGGACTTTATCGTGGAATCCCTGAAGCTTTATGCCGGCGGAAAAGAGGTTTGCGCCGTCTCCGACCCGGGGACAGCGGCGGGCATGGGGACGCTGAGCCATACTTTCTCCTACGCCCACCCGGAACTGGGGGTGACAGAGCTTCGGGTCGAAGCGGTTGGCAGTGTAAACGGGGAAAAGCGCACCTACGAAAAAACGCTGAGCCTGAGCTTCCATGTCCCGGAGCAGGTGAAGTACATCGCCGTGGACGCTTCCCATGGCAATTCCGGCACCGGCAAGCTGAACAGGCTGGCGGAAATTGCCGCCCGGAACAGCATTTCGGTGAAGAATTTTGAGACGGAGCTGCCCAAGGACAGCGACATCCTGTTGATAACCGCCCCGGCGGAGCCGTTTGACGAGGCATTTGTGGAGAAAGTCAGGACGTTTGTCGAAAACGGCGGCACGGTCATTCTCTGCGGCCAGTCGGATTTGGGCGACCTGAGCGGCCTGCACACCTCCGGAGAGCTGAACAGGCTGCTGGAAGCCATGGGCGCGACGGTGCGCCTGAACGACGACACCGCGTGGGACGAGGAAAACAATAGCGGTACGCCCGACGCGGTATCCTCCGATGTGTTCAACCCTGACGGCAATTTGACAAAATCTCTGAAACCCGAGCAGACCTACACCCAGCGCGCCGGATGCACCGTAAATCCGGGAAAAGGCACCTGGCTGGTGAAAGGGCGCAGCACCACCCACGGCGTGGACGCGGACGGCGACGGACAGGACACCGGTGAAAACGCGGTGCTGCTTGCCTGTGAGGAACTGGCAAACGGTGGCAAAGTGTACGTCAGCGGCGGACTATTTCTGGCGGACGACGCCATGAAAGAACCGGACAATATCCGGAAGCGCGTCAGCGGAAATCAGGGGATCACGGAAGCGGTGCTGGGAATCGAGCCGCTGGTCACCATTGACGAAATGCGTTCCGGCGGGGACGGGGAGGTGTTCCGCATCCGGGGTTGGGCGACCTCCGGAACTTCCCGGCCGGGAAACAGTTTCCCCGATATCATTTATTTGCAGGACGATACCGGCGGCGTTGCCTTGGTACCGTTCACGAAGAATGGCATTGTAGTTGGCACGCCCTTGGAGGCAGTCGGGCAAAAGACATTTCAGGACGGCAACGTGGTGCTGAAAATCATCGACTGTGAGGTGGTGCCGGACGAGCCGCTGTACAACTACACGCCGGAAACCACCCCGAACAAGACCGCCATGGACTACGATGCCAACGGCGGCCGCCTGATGCAGGTGGAGGGCAGGGTGACGGACGTGACTCCCACCAACCAGGGCAAGGGCGTTGCCCGCATCACGTTAAAGGACGGAAACGGCGATCTTGCGGAAATTCTGATCGAGGAAGACATTGTGTCCGGCGCGGACGGGGAAAACGACCTGGCTTCTCAGGTGAAAGAGGGGCGCACCGTGCGGGCGATCGGCATTCTCCATCTGGACGGCGACGGCACGCCGGTTCTCCGGGTGCGCAACTGCGACGAGGTGGTCTACGTGCCGCCCGTCCCGGTTTCCCTGGGTTCCCGCAGAAATCCCCGTACCGGCGACCTGATCTGGATTGCCGTGGGGGTGATGGCGCTGTCCGGGATTGCCCTGGCAGTGCTGCTGAGAAAGAAAAAACGGTAAAAGAATGCCGGGGGCGGTCAGCCCCCGGCATTCTTAATTTATACTGAACTCCAATTAAAACCTTTAAAAAAGATTTTAATTGCCTGAAGGGCATGAAGTTCATATGAGACTTGTTTTGTGATTTCTTTTCTTATAAATCACAAAACAGGCAGCGCCGTCAGGCGATGCCTTCCTGATTAAAATTAAGATTTTAATCAGGAAATAGTATTAAATGTGTATGTACTGCTTATTCAGCTTATCCGCCTTGCAGAACAGGACGAAGCCGATGGCAAAGATAACGACCAGCGTACCCACGGCCACGTTTTCGTTTTGCAGCTCCAGCCCAAACACGTGGAACGACCGCCCGTCGGTGAGCTGGCTGACCACGGCGATCAGGGTCGTACCCAGGAAGGACGCACCCTTGCCGCAGATGTCCATGAGACCAAAGTATTCGCCGCTGCGCTCCGCCGGGATGATCTTCCCCAGATAGCTGCGGCTCAGCGCCTGAATGCCGCCCTGGAACATGCCCACCAGAACCGCCAGCACCCAGAACTGCCACTGGGACACCAGAAACACGGCGAACAGGGTAATGCCGGTGTAGCAGAGAATGCAGATCTTAATGAGCAGCCCCGTGTCGTACTTGGCGGAGAACCGGCCGAAGGCGATGGAGCAGGGAAAGGCCACGAACTGGGTCAGCAGCAGTGCCAGCAGCAGCCCGGTGGTGTCCAGCCCCAGGGCGGTGCCGTAGGCCGTGGCCATGTCGATGATGGTGTAAACGCCGTCGATGAAGAAGAAAAAGGCCAGCAGGTACAGGAAAATATGCTTCTGCTGCCGAACCTCCCGGAAGGTGCGTCCCAGCTGTCGGAAGGTGGAGAAAACGGGGCTGCCGGTATGCTCCACGAAGGCGGTCTGACGGTAACGCTTCAGCAGCGGCTGGGTGCATACGAACCACCACCCGGCGGTAATGAGGAAGGATACGACCATGGCCGTTCCCGTGCCGACGCCGATTTTGCCGCCGAACAGCACCAGAAGCAGGCAAAGAATGAAGGGAATCACGGAGCCGATGTAGCCGTAGGCGTAGCCCATGGAGGATACCGTGTCCATCCGCTCGTCGGTGGTGACCTCCGGGAGCATGGCGTCGTAGAACACCAGGCTGGAGGAATATCCCACCTTGGCCAGAACGAACACGATCAGAAACGCCAGCCATCCGCCCACGCCGCCCATGGCGGCGCAGCCGAGAACGCCCAAAAGCATACAGGCCATGAAAATGGGCTTTTTGAACCCCCGATGGTCGGCCAGCGTGCCGCAGATGGGACCGATGACGGCCACCAGCAACGTGGAGACGGAACCGGCATAGCCCCAGTAGGACAAATACAACGACTCGTTCAGCCCGCCGGTAGTCGCCAGAGCGTTGAAATAAATGGGAATCAGAGTCGAAACCAGCAGAATGAACGCGGAATTGCCGATGTCATAGAGAATCCAGCTCCGCTCCAATGCGGTGAGTTTGATTTTTTTCACTTCTACCACTCCTTGTTTCCTATCACCCGAAGGCCGGGGCGAAATCCTCGCCCAGGGGTTCGCCGGTGCGCATGTATTCGTCCAGCTGGCTAAGCAAAACGGGGTAGCGCTTGAGGGCGCGGTTGTACAGCACCAGCATTTCGCTGTCCATCCACAGCCAGCGGTCGCTCCCCTGCTCCGGCATGAGCTGATCCTCAATGGCCGGACTGCGGGTCAGGCGCAGCAGACGCCGGACATGCTTGCGGTTCTTGCCCACCAGAAACCGGGTGGCGCGGGCCATGTTGCGGACGCAGGTATTGATATTTGCCGGGGTGGCGGGGGGATAAAAGAGGGCAACCGTGACGCACTCCCCTCGGGTCAGGCGCATGTGGGCGCTGCCGTCGTAGGTGTGGGGCAGGACGACGCCGTCGGCTTCCAGCAGATACCGGTCGAATTCCGATTCCAGCTCCACGTGGCGGGCGCTGCCGTCGGCTTCCTTTTTCTCCACATAGGGGTGGCACAGGGAGTCCAGGCAGTAATGCCCCAGAAGCCCCAGAAGATAGACTCGCCCGGCCTCACTGCCCGCCTGGGCGCAGACCCGGGCGAAAAATTCCTGCCCGGACTGGGCGTGGAAGACGCCGCCCAGCTGTCCCGTGGCGGTTTTGATCAGGGGGTTATAGTAAAAGAAAATATCCGGCCCGTGCAGACCCATATCGTAAAGCCGCCGGAACCGCTGGATACTTCGGCGGTCGTTGGGACACATCCCGGAGAGCAGCTGCTTTCCGAAGCGGTAATGGGCGTAATTTGCTGGCATGAAACGTCACCTCATAGCATTTTTTCTCACATTTTCTCATTCTACATGATAATTCGGCAAAAGAGAAGTCCTTTTTTCAAAAATGCACTTCAAATTTCTGTAAAGCGGAATCGTTGCAATGTCAGCGGCACCGTGGTATAATGAGCAAAATTGCCATTTTTCGAGGTGCCGACATGGAAACACGCAAGCTTTACTATGAAGATTCTCACCTTTCCCGCTTTACATCGGAGGTGCTTTCCTGCACGAAGGCCGCGGACGGATGGGAGGTCACACTGTCCACTACCGCCTTTTATCCCGAGGGCGGCGGTCAGGCGGGGGACTCGGGAACCCTGAACGGCGTCCGGGTGCGCAGCACCCGGGAGCGGGAGGGGGCGGTGGTTCACCTGTGCGAAGCGCCCCTGGAAGCGGGCGCGGAGGTCACGGGGGTGATCGACTACGACCTGCGCTTTGCGCGGATGCAGCAGCATTCCGGGGAGCATATCGTCTCCGGCATCCTGAACCGCCGCTACGGCTGCCACAACACCGGCTTTCACATGGGTGCGGACGTCATCACCATCGACTTTGACGGGGTGATTCCGCCCCGGGTGCTGCCGGAAATCGAAGAGGAGGCCAATGGGGCGGTGTGGCAGAATCTGCCCGTGGGGTGCCGGTATCCCAGCCCCGAAGAGCTGCCCGCCATCCCCTACCGCTCGAAAAAAGCCCTTGCATGGCCGGTGCGGATCGTGGAGATTCCGGGCTACGACTGCTGCGCCTGCTGCGGCACCCACGTGGCGGCCACGGGGGAGATCGGGCTGATCAAGCTCCTGAGCGCGGTGAGCTTCCGGGGCGGCACCCGGATTGAGATGGCCTGCGGCGCCCAGGCGCTGGCGCTATTAAACGCGGCGTATGACCAGAACCGACAGGTTTCCCAGGCGTTTTCCGCGAAAATCACGGAGACCGGTGAAGCCGCCCGGCGGATGAACGAGCTGCTTTCGGCGCAGAAGTACCGCATGGCGGGGCTGGAAAAGCGGGTTTTTGCCGGGATTGCAGAAAGTTATGTTAACCAAGGAAACGTCCTGCACTTTGAGGAAGACTTAAGCGCCGAGGGCGTCCGGGAGCTGGCGGACGCCATTGCGGATAAATGCGGCGGCACGGCGGCGGTATTCAGCGGCGGCGAGGGCGGCTATGCCTACTGCCTGATTGCCCGCCAGGGCGACCTGCGGCAGTTGGGTCGGGACATGACCGCCGCGCTCCATGGCCGGGGCGGCGGAAAACCCCTCTGCCAGCAGGGGCGGGTGCAGGCGGCGAAGGGCGAAATCGAAGCCTTTTTCGCCGGCCGGAAGTGAAATTAGGGAAACTCTGATTAAATCGACGAGAGCTGGCAGCGAGAGATTTTGTCTCCAGGCAAGGTATGGAAAATGCGGGAATACTGTATGTATTTCCCATTTTTCATACCGAAGGCTGGGGGCAAAAGATCCGCTGCCCAGCCGAAGACGATTTATTCAGAGGTTCCTTGGCAGTTTGATGCGGAAAAAGAGGGCGCGAAGCCGCTTTTTGTTCATAAATTCGACTTTTATTCTCTCGGCGCTTATGGTATAATACCCAAAATGACCTGTGCCGCCGAAAAGGGAAGCTCTGAAAAAATCGGCGAGAGCTGGCGGCGGAAGATTTTGGCTCAGCCGAAAGTTCTGAAAGCGGAGGAATACTTTGTGTATTTCCCGTTTTCAGAACTGCACGGATGGGGCAAAAGATTCGCCGCCAGCCGAAGACGATTTTTCCAGAGGTTCCCAATCCCTAGGCAGACGCAAAAGGAGAAACATATGGGAGTATTTGACAAAATTTTCGGCACCCGTTCCCAGCGGGAGATCAAGAAAATCCAGCCCACGGTGGATAAAATCCTGGGGCTGGAGGAGGAATACAGGGCGCTTTCCGAGGAAGCCCTGAAGGCCAAAACCGCCGAATTCAAAAACCGGCTGGAGCAGGGGCAGACCCTAGACGAGCTTCTGCCGGAAGCCTTCGCCGCCGTTCGGGAGGCGGCCGACCGGGTGCTGGGAATGCGCCCCTACCCCGTTCAGCTCATCGGCGGCGTGGTGCTCCATCAGGGGCGCATCGCCGAAATGAAAACCGGTGAAGGCAAGACCTTGGTCGCCATTCTGCCCTGCTACTTAAACGCGCTGACCGGCAAGGGCGTTCACGTGGTCACCGTCAACGAGTACCTGGCCAAGCGCGACTCGGAGTGGATGGGCAAGGTCTACCGCTACATGGGGCTTTCCGTCGGTCTGGTGATTCCCGGCATGACCCCGGCGGAGCGCCGGGTAGCCTACGCCGCCGACATCACCTACTGCACCAACAACGAGCTGGGCTTTGACTACCTTCGGGACAACATGGCGATCTACAAGTCCGAGCTGGTGCAGCGGGGACACGCCTTCGCCATCGTGGACGAGGTGGACTCCATCCTGATTGATGAAGCCCGTACCCCCCTGATCATCTCCGGCAAGGGGGAGGATTCCTCCAAGCTGTACGAAATGGCCGACCACTTCGTGTCCACCCTGCGCAAGCAGGTCTTCGCCAAGACCGACGAGAAGGAAATCCACGACGACTACGACTGCGACTACATCGTGGACGAAAAGCAGCGCACCGTGTCCCTCACCGCCAGCGGCATTGCCAAGGCGGAGAAGTTCTTCGGCGTGGAGAACCTGGCCGACGCGGAAAACGCCACCCTCTCTCACCACATCAATCAGGCCATGAAGGCCCGCGGCCTTATGAAGCGGGACATCGACTACGTCATCAAGGACGGTCAGATCATCATCGTGGACGAGTTCACCGGCCGTCTCATGTACGGCCGCCGGTACAACGAGGGTCTGCACCAGGCCATCGAGGCCAAGGAGGGCGTGACCGTCGCCGGGGAGAGCAAGACCCTTGCCACCATCACCTTCCAGAATTTCTTCCGGCTGTACGGCAAGCTCTCCGGCATGACCGGCACCGCTCTGACGGAGGAGGAGGAATTCAGCGCCATCTACAATCTGGACGTGGTGGAGATTCCCACCAACCGTCCCGTCGTCCGGATCGACCACCCGGACGTGGTGTACAAGACCGAAGCGGGCAAGTTCCGCGCCATCATCCGGCAGGTGAAAGAGTGCCACGAAAAGGGTCAGCCCGTGCTGGTGGGTACCATTTCCATTGAAAAGAGCGAAATCCTGAGTAAGCTCCTGAAACGGGAGGGCATCCCCCACAGCGTCCTGAACGCCAAGCACCATGAGCAGGAAGCCCAGATCGTGGCCCAGGCGGGCAAGCTGGGCGCCGTGACCATCGCCACCAATATGGCAGGCCGCGGTACCGACATCATGCTGGGCGGCAACGCCGATTTCCTGGCAAAGGCGGAGCTTGCCCGGATGGACTTCCCGGAGGCGCTTTTACAGGAGGCCGACTCCTACGCCGAAACCGACGACCCGGAAATCCTGAAGGTGCGCCATACCTACGAGGAGCTGCTGAAAAAGCACAAGGCCGCCATCGCCCAGGAAGCGGAGCAGGTTCGCGCCGCCGGAGGACTGTTCATCATCGGCACCGAGCGCCACGAGTCCCGGCGAATCGACAATCAGCTGCGCGGTCGTTCCGGCCGTCAGGGCGACCCCGGCGAAAGCCGCTTCTATCTGAGCCTCCAGGACGATCTGATGCGCCTGTTCTCCACCGACCGGGTGATGGGCATGATGGACTCCCTGGGCTTAGACGAGGACACCCCCATCGACGCGAAAATCCTCAGCAACGCCGTGGAAAATGCCCAGAAGAACGTGGAATCCCGGAACTTCCGCGCCAGAAAGAACGTTCTGGAATACGATAACGTTATGAACACCCAGCGTGAGGTCATCTACGCCCAGCGGCAGAAGGTGCTGGACGGGGAAGACCTGCGGGAGAACATGATGCAGATGCTCCGCTCCCTTGTGGAGAGCGATGTTTCCACCGCCCTCAGCGGACACGGCGGCGTGGTGAACGAGGACGGCCTGAAGGGGCTTGCCAACGCCATGGAGGGCATCTACTTCGCCAAAGGCACCCTGGCATCCCGCCGGGAGCAGCTGCTGGCCATGAGCGCCGACCAGCTGACGGACACCGTTTTTGAAATCGCCCGGCATACCTACGAGGCCAAGGAAGCCGCCTACACCCCCAAGATCATGCGGGAGTTGGAGCGCGTCATCATGCTCCGGGTGGTGGACGAATACTGGATGGACAACATCGACGCCATGGACGACCTGAAGCAGGGCATCGGTCTGCGGGCCTACGGTCAGCATGACCCGGTGGTGGCCTACAAGGAAGAGGGCTACCAGATGTTCGAGGCCATGGTCACCGCCATCAAGGAGGAGACCATCCGCCGGATGTTCCTGGTGCAGCTGCGCCCGGCGCAGGAGGTCAGACGGGAGAAGGTCGCCAAGGAGACCGGCACCTCCGCCCCGGACAAGTCCCAGGTCAAGCGCGCGCCGGTGCGTAAGGAGCATAAGGTGGGTCCCAACGACCCCTGCCCCTGCGGCAGCGGCAAGAAGTACAAGAAGTGCTGTATGCAGAAGGATAAGCTCAGCGAGTAAGAAGATGACATCGGAAGTAAGGGAAGCTCTGATTAAATCGGCAAGGACTGTGAGCGAGAGATTTTTCGGTACCGAAGAGTGGGCGGAAAAGATCCGCTCACAGCCGCAGACGATTTATTCAGAGGTTCCTAAGGCATGAAATGCCTTACTTCCGACGCGCAAAGATGAAATTATGATACGAACACAGAAATACGAGACACTGGAATATCTCACCGCCGACGGCATCACCGTCCCCCACGGGTTCACCACCCGCCTGGGCGGCGTCAGCACCGGCACCCAGAGCAGCCTGAATCTGGCCGTAGGCCGGGGGGACAGCCTGGAAAACGTGGAGGAAAACCTCCGCCGCCTGGGTCGCGCCGTGGGCTTTGACCCGGAAAAGCTGGTGATGACCCTGCAGATCCATTCGGACATCGTCCGGGTGGTGACGGAGAAAGACCATATCAGTCTGTGCCACCGGGACTATCCCAAATGCGACGCCCTGGTGACGAACACCCCGGGCGTTGCGCTGCTGGTGTTCACCGCCGACTGCACGCCGCTGCTGTTATTCGACCCCGTGACCGGGGCGGTGGGCGCGGCTCACGCCGGCTGGCGGGGAACCGCCCAGGCCATCGGCGCAAAGGTGGTGCGCGCCATGGCGGAAAGCTTCGGCACGAAGCCGGAGAACATCCGCGCCGCCATCGGCCCCAACATCGGCATGTGCCATTTTGAGACGGACGCCGACGTCCCCGACGCCATGCGCGCCGCCTTCGGTGCGGAGGTGGACGCTTACATTGAAAAACGGGGCGAAAAATACCATCTGGATTTGAAGCAGATCAACGCCATGGTTCTGCGCCGCTGCGGCGTGGAGCATATTGATATCAGTGACGACTGCACCGTGTGCAGCTGCGACCGCTTCTGGTCCCACCGGGCGACCGGCGGAGAGCGGGGGTCTCAGGGCGCGGTGATCGTCTGCCGGGAGGTGACGGGATGAAAAAGGGAATATCCGCGCTGCTGGCGCTTGTCCTCTGCCTGGGGTGCTTTACCGGCTGCGCCCGGAGCATCGACAATTCCGCCTACGTCCCCACGGGAAACGCCATCCTGATGGAAGGCGAGGAGCCGGAGGAGGAAACCATTGCGCCGGACTCTCAGGATCTGACCCTGGCCTACTATCCCGACCGCTCCATGAATCCCCTGTACGGCAGTGACTACACCAACCGTGTGGTCATGTCCCTGATGTATCAGGGACTGTTCGCGGTGGACGCCAAGAACAACACGACCCCCATCCTGTGCTCCAGCTATCATGTCACCCCGGATAACCGCACCTGGACGATCTACTTGGAGCCGGACGCCACCTTCTCCGACGGCACCCGGGTCACGGTGCAGGACGTGGTCGCCAGCTACGAGCAGGCACGGGGAAACGTATATTACAAGGGGCGTTTCACCCACATCGCCCGGGTGGAGCTGTCCAGCGACGGCGGCGTGGACTTTTTCCTGGATACGCCGTACCAGAATCTGGCGCTGCTGCTGGATATCCCCATTGTCAAGGCCTCGGAGGTGTCCTCCGACAACCCGTTGGGTACCGGCCCCTATTCTCTGGAAGAGGGCATCGGCGGGAAGCATTTGCAGCGGGTCGTGAACTGGTGGTGCAAGAGCGAAAATCTGGTGGCAAAGGATTCCTCCATCGCCCTGATCGAGGCGGAATCTCCCTCCCAGATAAGGGACGAGTTCGAGTTTTCCGGCCTGAGCGTGGTCTGCACCAACCCCCAGACGGACTCCTACGCCGACTACCGCTGCGACTTTGAGCTGTGGGAGGTGGACAGCGGCTTCCTGATGTATATCGGCTGCAACGTCACCTACAGTGATTACTTTGACGACGGTACCTTGCGCACCTTCCTGACCTACGGCATCGACCGGCAGTCGCTGGTGGACAACAACTACGGCGGGCTGGCGCTGCCCACCACCCTGCCCATTTCTCCCATGTCGCCGTATTACAGCAAAAGCCTTGCCGCGACCTATGATTACGACGAAATGCGCTTCATCGACGCGGCCAGCAAGCTCCGCGTTCCCACCAACGACAAGGGCGTGACGAGAACGCTCAAGCTGCTGGTCAACAGCGACGATTCCGCCCGCCTGCGCTGCGCCCGGAACATCGCGGCCACGCTGACGGAGCTGGGTCTGGCCTGCGAGACCGTGGAAAGCCCCACCAGCGTCTACGAAGCCCGGCTTCAGGCGGCCAACTACGACATTTATCTCGGCATCACGAAGCTGCCCGCCACGGCGGATTTGTCGGAGTTCTTCCGCCCCTGGGGCGAAATGAGCTGGGGCGGCCTTGCCAACGAGACGATCTACACCATGGTCAAGCAGTCCCTGGCGGACAGGGGCAACTACTATAACCTCCACAAGCTGGTGGAGGACAACGGCCACATCATCCCCGTCATGGCCGGCTACTACGCCATTTACGCCAAGCGCGGCGTGCTCAGCGACCTGAACCCCGCCCGGGACAACGTGTTCTACTACACCCTGGGCAAGACCATGGAGAGCAGCAAAGTCGCTACCCAATTCAGCTAAATTCAACAATCGGAAAGGAAGAAGATCATGAAAAGACTCATTGCCCTGATGCTTACGCTGACGCTGCTGCTGTGCGGCTGCGGCGCCAAGGGAGAACCGGCGGTCACTGAAGCGCCCGCCGCGGTGCCGGAGACCACCGCCGCCCCCACCGCCGAACCCACCACGGAGCCGACCACCGTCCCCACCACGGAACCGGCGCCGGTTTATGTCAACCCGCTGAACGGCGAAATCCTGGACGCGCCCTTCACCGGCCGTATTTTTGCCAACACCGTGAGCAATCTGGCGGATAACATTCCCCATGTGGGCGTGGTGAAGGCGGATATGCTGATCGAGTGCTACGTCAATATGGACAGCGTGGTGCGCTGCCTGGCGCTGTTTACGGACATCGATTCCGTGGACGCCATCGGCTCCACCCGTTCCACCCGTCCCATGTTCAATGCCATCGCCCAGCACTATGACCTGATTCTGTCCCACGCCGGCGGCTCCGACCAGGCGCTGAAGGATGCCAAGGACCGGGGCGTGGAGAATTTCAACATTGACGCTTGGGCGGTGGCCTCCACCGGCGCTTCCTATCGCGATAAAGAACGCAAGGGCGCTTATGAGAACACCCTCTATGGCATCGGTTCCGGCATCAAGGCCTATGCCGAAGCCCAGGGCTATCCCATGACCCTGGAGCGGGACTACGGCTTCAGCTTCACCGACGACGGCACCCCGGCGGAGGGCGTCGAGGCCAAGGACATCAGCATTACCCTGACCTATAAGAAGGCCAAAAAGGAGACCCGGATGGTCTATGACGAGAGCACCGGCAAGTACGCCTTCAACCAGTACGGCCAGGTCATGACCGACCTGAAGACCGAGGAGGTCGAGGCCTTCCGGAACGTCATCGTCATGTACGCGGACATCACCACCACCGGCATTTACCACATTGCGGACTTTACTGCCGGCGGCACGGGCTATTTTGCCTGCGGCGGCAAGCTCATCCCCATCACCTGGAGCTGCGCCGGGGATAAGGAGCCGTTCCGGTTCTTCACGGAAAGCGGCGAGCCGCTGGAGCTTGGCCGGGGCAACACCTACATGGCCATCTGCACGCCGGAGTCTCCCGTCGTCTGCGAGGGAATGCCGGAGCAGCCCGCCGAAACCACGGCCGCATCCTGAGTTGTAACAGCGCATACCTAAAAAACGAAGAACACCCGCTGCATCAAGCGGCGGGTGGCGTCAGACAGTCAACAGGCACAGCGGAATACCGCTGTGCCTGTTCCTGTATTATAATGTGAGCGCCCCTTGCCTCTCCCTTTGGGAGAGGTGGCCGAGCGAAGCGAGGACGGAGAGGGAAACCATGGGGGCAAGACCCTCTCAGTCACCTGCGGTGACAGCTCTCCCAAAGGGAGAGCCAAGGGGTGTCTCCCGGCGGGACAGTCTCTTTTGCAGAAATGAGCAACATGCACCGAAAAGCAGGAAAAACTGAGCGCATTTTTACAAAAATTACACTTTACAACGCAGTGGGATTATTGTATAATGGATTCCGTACGGAGATATCGAATGCCGTACCTGAAAAGTAAAATACTGCTTTTGGCAGTAATAAAAATGGAGGAATTACCATGTCTGTTAAAGTTGCAATCAATGGTTTTGGCCGTATCGGCCGTCTGGCTTTCCGTCAGATGTTCGGTGCCGAGGGTTTTGAAGTCGTCGCCATCAACGACCTGACCTCTCCCAAGATGCTGGCTCACCTGCTGAAGTACGATTCCACCCAGGGCAACTACGCCGCCCACGGTCATGTCGTTGAGGCCGGCGAGGACTACATCACCGTCGACGGCAAGAAGATCACCATTTACGCCAAGGCCAACGCTGCCGAGCTGCCCTGGGGCGAGCTGGGTGTGGACGTTGTCCTGGAGTGCACCGGTTTCTACACTTCCAAGGCCAAGGCTCAGGCGCACATCGACGCCGGCGCCAAGAAGGTCGTCATTTCCGCTCCTGCCGGCAATGACCTGCCCACCATCGTTTACAACGTTAACCACAACACCCTGACCAAGGAAGACAACATCATCTCCGCCGCTTCCTGCACCACCAACT
>ENA-UOJL01000532-UOJL01000532.1-human-gut-metagenome-genome-assembly--contig:-P47-NODE-532-length-54079-cov-11.151007_pt1 | contig 54079 bp, 56 predicted proteins | sample MGYA00242347_ERZ723894 | MGnify/ENA metagenome assembly ERZ723894
TCAGACAATCAACTGAAACGCCGTACAGCTTGGACAGCTTCAGAAGAATATCGATCATGCAACGGCTCTACGAGGATACCCTCGACGGGAAAATATCCGACGACCGTTTTTCCCGAATGTCCGCAACCTACGAAACCGAGCAGAAGCAATTGGAAACAAGAGTTTCCGAACTGGAGACAGCAATTGCGGAAGCTCGGGAACAACGCCTGAATGTAGTTCCTTCTTGGGAATGGTGCGCCGGTATACGGACATTACGGAACTTACCGCAGAGATCATCCGATCTTTCGTGGAGAAGATCGAGGTGAAGAAACCGGAGAAAGTCCCCGGCACACGGACAAAAAAGCAGACCCTGGTCATCTGGTGGAACTTCATCGGCGTGGTCGATATCCCGCAACAAGAGCAAAAAGAAACGGCATAGCCTACATGATCGTAAGCTATGCCGTATCCTTTTTGAGCATCCTTCGTCCTTAAGTGAATGCGGACTTGCGCTCGGCCTTTTCTTCGCATCAATTCCATTCGGATAATCGGCGGCCTTCCAGCGATTGCGGTGGCGCCTAACGAGGCATGGCTTCGGCCGCAGCCGGGTGTCCCAGACACCGCTGCCGGGAACACAGGCGCTCAACGGCTACGAATATTGTCAGTTTGCGTGTGGGGCGAGAAATGATAACGGCGTCGTCGCAGGTGCGCGGGAAGCAACTTGAAATTTTTCACGGGAATGGCTTCTTCGGCTGTGGCTATGCACTGCCGGTCAAGGCGCTGGCCTGCCTGCGGTCGGAAGATAGGCTCTATGTTTGAGAAAACTGCTGTAATGCTGCGATAATCTGAAATTCTGTCAGGTTGTTTGGGTTTTCCTCAACGCATCAATCATTGCATCAATGCCCAGTAACGCCGTGTAGCAGCTGCCGGTTTTTCGGAAGGCTGGAGTGTAATAAAGATTGTTGTCAGAGGCATAGCAGAATTTTTCGGCAGCTAGTCCTTTTGCTTCACGTTTCAAAAGACTACTTCCGAGGAAGCGACGCATGAAGTCGATTCCTGCGCACATGGCAGCGATCGGCTTCTTCCTGCCAATAAAATGAGTGACGCATGCCACGATCAAGTCGGAATCCTTATAATTGTTCAGTAGACCGATTCCACCGGGTATGATTAACGCACCGTATTCTTCAAAATCAATTTCACGAATGTCCTTTATGCGCCCTCTGCCGATGCGGGCTGCCTCTTGGAGAAGGTTCCGCGTCTCTGCCGCCTGCTCGGTCAGGTGGTTCACTGACGCCACGGAGAGATCTTCTGCAACAGGCGTGTAATCGCATCCGTACTTGTCAAGTGCTGCATACGTCAGGATGACTTCTTCTATGCATGACCCATCGCCAAGTCCGCAGCCGGCCAATAAAACCAAATATTTCATTTACGTTTGCCCCCTTCTGTATTCTCAAAATAGTATAGTCAAATACGGACAATGAATCAAGGAAATAAAAATAGGTGCGTTCAATAAGAACTCAGCGATTCGAGAGAGGGGAGAAAAGTGAAAAACGAAAAGAGAAGAAAAGAAAGAAGCGACGATCTTCTGCCAAAGATCGCCGCTTCTTGGTGCGCGAGGCGGGACTTGAACCCGCACGTCCGGAGTGGACACTAGAACCTGAATCTAGCGAGTCTGCCAATTCCACCACTCGCGCATATTCCGTTGACCAGATTGCTCAAATATTGTAGCATGGACAGCGGAAATTGTCAATCCTTTTTTTCGGGGTTTGGCGAAAAAAGTGTATTTTTTCCTTTGCTGCCTGGAAAGAAGCGCGTGTTCATCCGGCGGCTCAGCTCCGGACTGCCAAGCAGGACGGTCAGAAGCAGGCTCACCGCCAGTGCAGACAGCGGAGCAAGCGAGTCAAGACCGACAAACAGCGCCCAGTGCTTCGCGGCGAGGACAAAGAAACCGTGCAGCAGGTAGATAGGGAGGGTTGCCTGACCGATGCCTGTCCAGAGAGGGATTGAGCGCGAAGGCCAGGGGAAAAGCAGGAGAAAGCATATCCAGCAAAAGGCGAGTGCGAGTGAGAATACCTTTTGCACTACGGTTGCGCCCAGTCGGGCAAAGCTCTGCGCACCGAAGAGAAGACCCGTCGGCAGCGCGTCCCAGCGGAGCAGGAGCCACGTCCCCGCGGCGGTCAGGAGAGCGGACAGAAACAGCGGCAGAGCCCGGTGCTTTCCGGAGGGCAGGCGGACATTTTTGCAGTACAATCCTGTCAAAAAGAAGGGGAAAAAGCTCAGAAGGCGTCCAAAGGAGAGCCAGTAGCCGGAAACGGGAATCACGCCCCAGAGCACGGCAACCAGCAGGGAAGCGAGAACGGCTAGCGGCCGCAGCTTCCGGGAAATTTTCTCCAACAGCGGTGCCAGCGCAAGGCAGCCGATCAGCACGACAAGATACCACAGATGCCAATAGGGAACCAAAAGCCAGCTTACAACCTTCTGCGGGTTGCCCAGCACCAGCCAGTCAAACAGCCGGTAGAGGAGTTGGCAGACAGCGTACAGAAGCAGAAGCCCCCGAACCCGCCGCAGCGAAAAGCGCGCGAAGCGCCCGGAGAGAAACAGCAGCGCGGGAATGTGAAACGCATAGATCAAGCGGTAGAGCGGCGCGCAGCCGTTCGGGGACGCTTCCAGAAAGTGGCCGAACACGACGAGAAAGACCAGAACCGCGCGCAGATGATCTATGCGAAGATCCCGCACAGGACACTCCCGCAAAAGCGGTTTAACGCTCGTCAAACGGGACATAATCCTTATGACGGATCAGCGGCTTGTAGGCCGGACGGTAGATGCGGCCGCCGGTCAGGACCTCCTCCATACGGTGCGCGCACCAGCCGGTGATTCTGGCCACGGCGAACAGCGGGGTAAAGAGATCCGGGGAGATGCCCAGCATACGGTACATCAGGCCGGAATACATATCCACGTTGGCGCACATGACCTTCTCACTGCCGGTGATCTCGGCGAAAACGCCGGGCGTGACGCGCTCGATGGCTTCCATCAGCTCCAGCTCGTCAAGCATGTTTTTCTGGCGCGCCAGCGTGCGCGCGCTTTTGCGGAGGATCAGCGTGCGCGGGTCGGAGAGGGTATAGACGGCGTGACCCATGCCGTAGATCAGACCGGAGCCGTCGCCGGCTTCCTTGTTCAGCACCTTGCGGACAAAGGCCGCGACCTCCTCGTCATCTTTCCAGTCCCTGACGTTCGCCTTGAATTCCTCAAACTGCCGGAGCACCTGCCGGTTTGCGCCGCCGTGCTTCGGGCCCTTCAGCGAGCCGACGGCCGCGGCGATGGCGGAATAGGTGTCCGTCCCGGTGGAGGAAACGGAGCGGCAGGAGAAGGTGGAGTTGTTGCCGCCGCCGTGCTCGGCGTGGCAGACCAGACACAGGTCGAGCAGGCGCGCCTCCTCGTGGGTGAACTGCTTGTCCGGCCGGATCATGCGCAGGAAATTTTCCGCGATGGAGAGGCCCGGCTCGGGGCGGTGCAGATACAGACTGTCGTCATCAAAATAGTGGCGCTTGACAACGTAAGCGTGCGCAACGATGACGGGGAAACGGGCGACCAGCTCGATGGACTGGCGCATCATGTTTTCCACGGTCAGACTGTCCGGATCGGGGTCGCAGGAGTAGAGCGCCAGCACCGAACGCCCCAGCTTGTTCATGACGTCGTGGCTGGGATTTTTGAGGATCATGTCCTCGGTGAAGTTCTGCGGCAGCGCAGTGTAGGAGTGCAGAACGGCGTTGAACATCTCATACTGCTCGCGCGTGGGGAGCTTGCCCAGCAGCAGAAGGTAGGCGACCTCGGAGAAGCCGAAGCGCTTTTCGCGGATGTAGGCGTCCACAAGGTCGGTCAGGTCGTAGCCGCGGTAGATCAGGCGGCCCTCCATGGGGACGCGGTCACCGTCAACGACGCTGTAGCCGAGGACGTTGCCGACCTTGGTGCAGCCGACCATGACGCCGGTGCCGTCATCGTTTCGCAGGCCGCGCTTGATGTTGCTGTTTTCCCGCGCCTCATGGATCAGAGAGTTATGGATCTTGTAATCGGCGCATAGACTGTGAATGAATTCCTGATAGGTGGACGGGCTTTCCTGTTCAGCCATGGAGATCACCTCGCAAAAGATTTTACCTATTTTATCAAATAAAGAGCGCCGTGTCAATGCAAAACGCGCCGCAGAAAGGAGAAGTTATGAAAGGAAAAGTGATTTTGGCAATTTTTGTTGCGTTGGCGGCCTTTGTACTGCCGTTTTTTCTGCTGCCGGGGGCGAAAAATGTCCCGCCAACGCAGGAAACGGCGGCGCAGACGGAGCCTTCTGAATCCGCGGAAACACCACAGGTGTCCTTCGACGACGGACTTTTGCTGCGGGTAGAAACGGCCGACGGCGTGGAGGAAATGACGCTGCACGACTATCTGACCGGCGTGGTGCTGGCCGAGATGCCGACGGATTTTGCCCCGGAGGCACTCAAGGCGCAAGCGGTCGCGTCGCGCACTTATGCGCTGCGCAAGATACAGGCGAGAAAACACGGCAGCGTGGATGTCTGCGGGAGCTTCGCCTGCTGTCAGGCATGGACGCCCGTGCAGGAGTTTGCCGGGACGGAAGCGCTGACGCGGGCGGAAGAGGCCGTGAGCCAGACGGACGGGCTGGTCGTGACCTACAGCGGGGAACTGATCGACGCGACCTTTTTCTCCTGCGCTGCGGGGATGACGGAGGCGGCTGCCGCAGTCTGGGGCAGCGACGTGCCGTATTTGCAGGCGGTGGAGAGCCCGGAGCACGAGGAGCAGTATGAGGAAAGCGTGACCTTCAGCGCGGCGGAATTTGCGGAGAAGCTCGCACACCCAGAGGCGGACTTATCGGGAAGCCCCACCGAATGGTTCGGCGAGGAAACGCGCACTGCGGGCGGCGGACTGGACAGCATCCAAATCGGCGGCGTGGAGATCCGCGGGACGGAGCTTCGCTCCCGCTTTTCTCTGCGCTCAACGGTCATGTCTTTCTCCGCTGCGGAGGATGGCGTGACTATCACGACCAGCGGCTACGGCCACCGCGTGGGACTGAGCCAGTACGGCGCCGATGCGCTGGCGCGGGCGGGGGAGCGCTTTGAGGAGATCCTGCTGCACTACTATCAGGGAACGGAGATCCAGCGGCTGTATATGGCGTAATGGAAAAGCCTGCTCTCGGCAGCAAATCCTGAAAACTCTTGCAAAATTACACCTTAGCAACAAAGCGGCGGCCTTGCTTTTGCAAAGCCGCTGCCTATTTATGATGTTCAGCTTTTCGTCCGGCTTGCTTTTTCAAGCTTGATGCAGAGAATTGAACAGAACTATTCTTGACGATTTGCCACCGCTTGCAGACAGATTGACAACAGGATTGCTCCGGAAACTGCATAACTTGCTGCTGTCATACCAACGATACCGAACAGGATCAACGGAACGATTGAAAACAGCAAAGAAAGGATACTGCAAATGAATACGGCTTTTTTGATTTTGGCGGCTTTGTCAAACTTAAACAAAACAATTATGCCCATCAAGATGATCGCAACTGTCAGAATTCCTGTCAACATGGGAGTGACATTTGCATAACCAACAGGCAGCAGGCTGAAATACGAACATATTTCGATGGTGCGTTCGGTGGGACTTGTCGCAAAAACCATGACTGCACCAATCGGCAATATTTCCAAAATTAACGCTGCACCTTGTAATGCGATTGCGGCCGAATAATACGATTTATTTGTCACTTTCATTGAATTTCCCTTCTTCCTTATGTAGGTGCAGAGGATTGCTATTGCTGCAAAGGCAAGACCCAATATCCAGATATAACTTTGACTTGCCAAGAATAGCGGTGAAATTATCAAAGCAATACCGATCAAAAATAGGATTACGCTTATCGTACTTACAAGCATACGCTTTGAATAATTCAACGACTCTAAGATGATTTTGTCTGTCTGATCTTTCATATCTGCCTCCTCAATAATTCTGCCGAACAGCAATTCACTGACGGAAACACCTAAAGCATCCCCAAGGGGCTTTAAAAGCGAAGTGTCGGGAAGCCCTTTTCCTGTTTCCCATCGAGAAATTGCTTTATCTGTTACCATGAGTTTTTCGGCTAATTCCTTTTGTGTGTATCCCTTTTGCTTTCGAAGCTCAGCTATAAAGCGGCCTGTTGCGTTTGTATCCATATTTTCTGCCTCCTGCTGATTTCATTTTAGCTAACCGTCTGTGAGAATACAATCTATGGATCGTAGAGTTGGCGCTCATCATGTGTTTCCGGCGGGTGATTCTCGTCGGTTTTCCTCATCTTCTCTTGTCAATAGGCTTCTCTGCGCCGGCCTTTTGAAAACGTCCCAGTTTGCCGTCGTTTCCATATACGACATATATTCTGCTGTGAAAACGCCGTTTTGATGATAATTATATACTGGAAAACGGAGAATAACAATATAGGGGGAGCGAATAGAAAGAGTTAGTTGGGCCCTGTATTGCGAGGGCTTTTCACACCCAACGCTCCACGTTACCACTTGGTTTTTGAGCAAAAAACCGCAGTACTTTTCAAACTGCGGTTGACAATATGCAGAAAGGGACGCTACCAGCCTGATAGCGTCCCTTTTGCTCGGTTATTTGGTTGCAATTTGGCCTCCTGCCGTCCATAAACGCGGTGAATTTAATGCTTTTGCTTATCAATTAAATGTCGTAAATGCCCAGCAGGATGATGCCGACGACGACAAGTGCGATCATCAGATAGTGCTTCCACGACAGCTTCTCACGCAGGAAAATGCGGCCCCAGACCGCCGAGAGTACACAGTAGGCCGAAATGATGGGCGCGGACATCATGACATGATCCTCGTCCGCCAGCGCGTAGATGTAGAAAAGCTGGCCGACCGTTTCGCAGGCAGCGCCGATGTACTTTGGCAGCTCCAGCCTGAAGGTGAACTTTTTGCGACGGATCAGCAGATAGGCAAGGCAGCCCAGGCCGGCGGCCAGGAAGGTCAGCTCGTAGGCGACGTTCGCGGAGTCCTCGTTGAGCGTTTCCAGCACCAGAGAGTCGGCGAAGGTGCCGGCGGCATCCAGCAGACAGTAGGCGATCGGCAGGCAGATGGCCAGCCAGCTTCTGGCGTACTTGCGGTTGGCGTGCTCCTGACGGCGCGCGCGCAGCTCGTCGTCCTCGCGCGCTTCGACGATGCCGAGGCCGATCACGCCGATGCAGACCAGCGCGATCGCACCGACGACCAGCACGGGATTCGCGCCGTCCAGCGCGCTCAGTCCACCGGTCAGCATGGTCAGCACGGCGACCAGAGCACCGGAGGAATTGCAGATGGGAGAGGAGATCGAAAGCTCAATGTAGCGCAGGCCGACATAGCCCAGCGCCATGGAAACGATGTACAGCAGCGACACGGGAAGGTACGTCCAGATGACCTGCCACGAGATCGCGACATTGCGGAAGAGGATCATATAGGCCGCGTGCAGGCCCATGACGGTGCCGACGGCGACTACCATTTTCAGATGTGCTGTGCGGTCCTCCTGACCGCAGCAGCCGATTTTGGAAAAGAGGTCGGAGCCGCTCCAGCAGAGCAGCGCGATCAGTGCAAACCAGAACCAATTCATTTTATTACCTCCGGAAGTTTTGCAAGGCCGGCTTCCACCAGCTTCTGTACGGACAGAAGGATGCCGAGCTTTGCGTGATACCATGTCAGGCCACCCTGAAAATAGACGGCGTAAGGGGGACGGATGGGGCCGTCGGCCGACAGCTCGATGGACGAGCCCTGCACGAAGGCGCCGGCAGCCATGATGACCTCGTCCTCATAGCCGGGCATGGCCCAGGGAACGGGGTCGGCGTAGCTGTCCACCGGGGCGGCGGACTGAATGCCCTTGCAGAAGGCAATCATGCCCTCACGGGAGCCGAGCTCCACGGCCTGAATGATGTCATGGCGGCTTTCGTTGCCGTCCGGCACGACGCGGAAGCCCATGCGCTCATAGAGATTTGCCGCGAAGATCGCGCCCTTGAGCGCGGAGGCAACGACCGTCGGAGCAAGGAAGAAGCCCTGATAGAAGGCAGGCATCAGGCCGAGATTTGCGCCGACCTCCTGCCCGAGGCCGGGTGCGGAGAGGCGGAAGGCGCAGCGCCGGACGTATGCTTCTCTGCCGCAGATGTAGCCGCCGATGGGGGCGAGGCCGCCGCCGGGATTCTTGATCAGACTGCCGACGACCATGTCCGCGCCGACGTCACTGGGCTCTGTCGTTTCAACAAATTCACCGTAGCAGTTGTCCACCATGCAGATGATGTCCGGCTTGACGGACTTCAGGAAGGCGATCAGTTCGCCGATCTGTTTGACCGAGAAGGTCGGACGGGTGGCGTAGCCCTTGCTGCGCTGGATGGTCGCGAGCTTGGTGCGCCCGTTGACCGCGGCGCGGATGGCGTCATAATCAAAAGTACCCTCCGGCGTCAGGTCAACCTGTCGGTAGCTCACGCCGTATTCCTTCAAAGAGCAGGTCGACGGGCGGATGCCGATGACCTCCTCCAGCGTATCATAAGGCGCACCGACGGGGGAGAGCAGCTCGTCGCCGGGCAGCAGATTGGCGGACAGGGCGACGGTCAGCGCGTGCGTGCCGCAGGTGATCTGCGGGCGGACGAGAGCGGCTTCCGTGTGGAAGGTGTCGGCATAGACCTTTTCCAGCACGTCGCGGCCGACGTCGTCATAACCGTAACCGGTCGTGGCGGCAAAGCAGGACGCGCCCACGCGGTTTTTCTGCATGGCGGCGATGACCTTGGCCTGATTATATTCCGCCACGGCGTCCACCGCGGCAAAGCGTTCCCGCAGCCCGGTCAGAACGCTTTCCCCATAGGCGTAAACCGCCGGGGAAACGCCGAGCTGCAAATACAGATCTTTCATTTCTCTTCCTCCATCTCCTGAAATACGCGGCGCGCCATATCGCTGACGACCTCCGGCCGCGTCACAATGATCCCGCTCTTTTCATCTCCGAGAATGAGCAGCGTGTCGCCCGGCTGAATCCCAAACAGTGCCCGCGCGTCCTTGGGAATGACGATCTGGCCGCGTTCTCCAACCTTTGCAGTGCCGAAAACGTGCCGTCCGTGCGCCATGCCAAGCAAGTGTTTTCCTCCGGCCATGGCTGCCTCCTTTTCATACTTTTCATATTTGTGCGAAGAATATTGTAGCAGGCGCAAGGCCGGTTGTCAATGCCGCGTCGGGGAAAATACGACAGAGAAATTCAAACCAAAGTTATTGATATAAATTTACAGTTATCCAAAGCTCTGCGGCAGGAAAAGCGGTGGAAATATCCCCTTGATTCAGTCTCTTAAAATAGAATGTTGCACATTTTACACAAAATGTATGAAAAATAGGCAGCATCACACAAATGCCCGTTGCAGCGCAGTGCTTGATGCAATATCATAAATCAAGCAATGGCATAACCGTAAAAATAAATAAATTCGGGAAAGAGAGTTGCATTTATTTGCGTTTTGCGGTATGATATTACTATAAGGGAAGTGTTTGGATTCCAGATTTAAACGGGGGATGCAGATGCCAAAAAAGGTATTTCACATTGCTTACGCGGTAAACTATGTGTTACAGGCCGGCTTTTGCCTGCTCTGCCCGGGTGGACTGCTCGTTTTGCTGGGATGGCTGGCGGTAAACCGTTGGGGCGCCGGCCGCTGGGCGCTGATCGTGGGGATTCTCCTCGGCGTGCTGACCGGTGTGTACAGTATGTTCCGCTATATCTTAAAGACAGCCAAGAGCTTCGACCCCATCGACAGCAAAGGAGGAAAGCCGCATGACGGAAAAACCGGATAAGGGACAGGAAATGCCGGAGCTTTTCCCGGAGCTTTCCCCGAAAACCAGAAAGAACTTCTGCTCTGTGCTGGCGGAGATGTGGCCCATCTTTCCGGCGGAGATCCTGCTGAGCGGCGTGATGCTGGGCGTGTATGCCGTTATCGGCCGCTGGAGCATGAAGATCCTCTGGAGCGCGGCGCTCGGCACGGGGCTTGTCCTGCTGAACTTCGCGCTGATGATCTTTTCCCTGATCCTTGCGGAACGGACCAGTTCTCCGGCGAGAGGTCAGCTCGCAGCGCGCGGCAATTTCGTGCTGCGCATGATCGTGCTGATCGTCGTTCTGGTGCTGGCGCTCAAGAGCGGAAACTTCGACCCGTTGGCGACCCTGCTGCCGCTGTGCTTCATGCGCATCGCGCTGTTCTCCGGGACGCTGATCAAAAAGAAAAAAACCAATAACAGAGGTGAAAATTGATGGAAAACGTCGGCAAGGGCGCAAGTACGCTGTTTGAATTCTCGTTCTTCGGACTGTTCGACGTGACGATCACGGAGACGGCGGTGTCTGCTTTCGTTGTGATGATCCTGCTGATCCTCGTAAGCTGGCTGCTCGGCCGGAATCTGAAAAAGCGTCCGGGCCGGATGCAGTGTGTGACGGAAAAGGGCGTTACCGCTCTTTATAATATGGTCAGCTCCACCATGGGCGAGCACAACATCGGCTTTGCTCCGTATATTGGCGTGCTGTTCCTGTCCTCGGTCTGCGGCTCACTGATCGGCATGACGGGCTTCCTCAAGAGCACGACCGCCGATCTCAGCACGACGCTTGCGTGGGCGCTGGTCACAACGGCGCTGGTCTGGTACAACACCATCAAGCGCAACGGCGTCCTTGGCTGGCTCAAGGGCTTCACGGAGCCGATCGTCGTCATGACACCGATGAACATCGTCAGCGAGATTGCGCAGCCGATGTCTTTGGCCTTCCGTCATTTCGGCAACGTTGCCGGCGGCGGTGTCCTGACCAGCCTAATTTATGCGGCGCTGGCGCTGGCCAGCTCTGCGGCGCTGAGCTGGGTGCCCAATGAGATCATCCGCAATATCCCAATCTTGCAGGTCGGCATTCCGGCCTTCCTGTCGATCTATTTTGACCTGTTCTCCGGCTGTATTCAGGCGCTGGTGTTCTGTATGCTGACCATGGTCTACGTGGGTGCGGCTTGCCCGCCCCCGGAAGAGAAGGTAAAAGCGTAAGCAAATTTCAATTTATATACAATTTTCAGGAGGAACTAATTATGGAACTCGTAAAAGGTTTGATCGCAATTGGCGCAGGTCTTTGCATGGGCATCGGTGCTATCGGCCCCGCTGTCGGCGAAGGTCACGCCGTCGGCTGCGCACTGGAGGGCATGGCTCGTCAGCCTGAGGTTGCGGACACCCTGCGCACCAACATGATTCTCGGCTGCGCCATCACTGAAACCACCGGCATTTACTCCCTGGTCGTTGCTCTGCTTCTGATTTTCGCGTTCTGATTGAGCCGGGTACCCGGCTAAAGGGGAGGGAATACCTTGTATTTGACGTATTTGTTTGGCGAGTCCGGTGATTTTATCTCACTGGAGCTTTGGACAAGCATTTTCACACTCTGTAATCTGGTGATCCTGTTCTTTGTGATGAAAAAGCTCCTGTTCAAGCCCGTAAAGAAAATGATCGATTCCCGCCAGCAGGAAGTTGACGATATGTACGCCAACGCGAATCAGGACAAAGAGGCTGCCGCGCAGATGAAGACCGAGTACGAGGAAAAGCTCGCCAAGGCTTCCGAGCAGAGCGCGGAGATGCTCAAGGACGCGACCCGCCGTGCGCAGAAGCGCGAGGAGGAAATCCTCCGCGAGGCGCAGGAGCAGGCTGCACAGACCCTGAAGCGTGCGGATGATCAGATTGAAATGGAGAAGAAGCGTGCGATGAACGACATCAAGGACGAGGTTTCCGGGATGGCCGTGGATATCGCCTCCGCCATACTCACGCGCGACATCAAGCGCGAGGAGCACTCGGAGCTGATCGACTCCTTCATCGAGAATCTGGGGGACAGCCATGATTGATACCGCCAGCTACGGGAAGGCTCTGTACCAGCTCACCGCAGAAAACGGCAGCGATGCGCGCGTTCTGGAGGAGCTGGACGCAGTCGAGCGGCTCCTGAAGGAGAATCCTTCCTACACGCTGCTGCTTGACACGCCGGCGGTCAGCAAGGAGGAAAAGCACGGCCTGCTCCGGCAGGCATTTGGGAGCTTTGATCCCATGCTTTTGAACTTCCTGTGCCTGCTGTGCGATCGGCGTTCCTTTTACCAGCTTCCGGCCTGCCGGACGGCCTACCGCGCCAGCTTCGACGAAGCGCATGACATCGTGCGTGCCGAGGCGATCACGGCGGTGCCCATGCAGGAGCGCCAGTGCAAAGCGCTGCAGGCGAAGCTGGAGTCCATCACCGGCAAGAACATTGTGCTGAAAAACAGCGTGGATCCCGCACTGATCGGAGGCGTCACCCTCCGCTACGGCGGCGTCCAGCTCAGTGACAGCATCCAGAGCAGGCTCGACCGGCTGCGCCGCAGTCTGGACGAGGCCATAGTATAAGATAAAGTTGGTGAAACCGTGAATCTGAAAATAGACGACATCAGCAAGATCATCAAGGATCAGATCAAAAATTATTCTCAGAAAACAGCGCAGGACGAGATCGGCTATGTCATTCAGGTCGGCGACGGCATTGCAAAGGTCCATGGCTTGGAAAAGTGCAAGGCCAATGAGCTGCTGCTGTTTGAAAACGAGTCCTACGGCATGGCGCTGAACCTCGAAGAGAATTATGTCAGCGTTGTCATGCTTGGCACCGACGTCGGCATCAGCGAGGGCGGTCTTGTCAAGCGTACCGGCAGAGTCGTTTCCGTGCCGGTCGGCGAGGCACTGATCGGCCGCGTGGTCGACGCGCTGGGCCAGCCCATCGACGGCAAGGGCCCCATTGAAGCAGCGGAGCTGCGGCCCATCGAGCGCAATGCCCCCGGCATCATTGAGCGTCAGCCCGTTTCCGTGCCGCTGCAAACCGGCATCAAGGCGATCGACTCCATGATCCCCATCGGCCGCGGCCAGCGTGAGCTGATCATCGGCGACCGCCAGACGGGCAAGACCGTCATCGCAATGGATACCATCATCAACCAGAAGGGCAAGGGCGTGACCTGCATTTATGTGGCCATCGGCCAGAAGCGCTCCACCGTTGCACAGCTGGTCGATACCCTTCAGCGCAACGGCGCGATGGATTATACCATCGTCGTTTCCGCGACGGCCTCCGAGCTGGCGCCGTTGCAGTATATCGCGCCGTATTCCGGCTGCGCCATGGGCGAGTATTTCATGGATCAGGGTAAGGACGTGCTGATCGTCTACGACGATCTTTCCAAGCACGCGGTCGCTTACCGCGCACTTTCCCTGCTGATCCGCCGTCCGCCAGGACGTGAAGCCTACCCCGGCGACGTCTTCTACCTCCATTCCCGCCTGCTCGAGCGCGCGGCGCGCGTGGCTCCGGAATTCGGCGGCGGCTCCATGACGGCGCTGCCCATCATCGAAACGCAGGCAGGCGACGTTTCCGCCTATATCCCGACGAACGTCATTTCCATCACAGACGGTCAGATCTATCTGGAATCGGAGCTGTTCCATTCCGGCGTGCGTCCGGCCATCAACCCCGGTATTTCTGTTTCCCGTGTCGGCGGCAATGCGCAGATCAAGGCGATGAAAAAGGTCGCCGGCCCGCTGAAGCTGATGTATTCGCAGTATCGCGAGCTGCAATCCTTTGCCCAGTTCGGCTCCGATCTGGACGCGGACACCAAGGCCCGTCTGGCGCAGGGCGCGCGCATCGTGGAGATCCTGAAGCAGGACCGCAACACGCCCGTCGACGTCGAATTGCAGGTGTGCATCATCTACTCCGTCGTCAACGACCTGCTGTCCGATGTACCCGTGGAGCGGATCCAGGAATTCGAGTCCGCACTGTTTGATTACCTGACCGTGCAGCGCCCGGCGATCCTGGAGAGCATCCGCGATACCAAGCAGCTCACGGCGGAGAATGAAGCCGCGCTGCGCGAGGCAATTCAGGACTGCAAGGCGCAGTTCCTCAGATAAGGGAGCGAGCGTATGGCTGCATCCATGAAGCGCATCAAAACGCGCATCAAGAGCGTCGAAAGCACCCGGCAGATCACCAAGGCCATGGAGCTGGTTGCGACGTCGAAGCTGCGCCGCGCCAAGGAGCGCGTCGAGCGCGCCCGCCCCTATCACGAGGTGCTGGCGGACGCTATCGCGGGCTTGCAGACCGGCGTTTCCGAGCATCCGACCGTATTCACTGAGGCGCGTCCGGTCAAAAAGACCTGCTATGTTGTCATCGGCGGCGACCGTGGACTGGCCGGCGGCTACAATGCCAACCTTTTCCGCATGGTCGCATCCCTCACACAGGGCACGGACTACTGTGTCCTGCCGGTCGGCCGCAAGACGCTGGAGCATTTTTCGCGCACCGGCTGCGAGCTGGTGAGCAGCTACTTCGGCCAGACCGCCGCCATCGGCGTGGGCGACTGCAAGCAGATCGCGGAGCTTCTGTGCAGCAGATTCTCCGAGGGAAGCTTTGACCGCGTGGTCATCGTATACACGAAGTTCAAATCCATGCTTTCTCAGGTGCCGGTCAGCGAAGCGCTGCTTCCGCTGGAGCTGCATCCGCAGGAGGAGAAGCACTACTCCAATGCCATTTTGGAGGGCGACGCGCAGACGCTGATCGAAAGCATCGTGCCGCAGTACGTTGCCGGCATTCTGTTTTCCACTCTGTGCGAGGCTTCGGCTTCCGAGCACGGTGCGCGCCGCACGGCGATGAACGCCGCGAACAAGAACGCCGGAGAGATCATCGACAGCCTTGTTCTGCACTACAACCGCGCGCGGCAGGCGGCGATCACTCAGGAGATCACCGAGATCGTTTCCGGCGCGGAGGCACTGTGAGCAAAATCGTAGTAAGGAGAAATCCGTATGCAAGAGAAAAACATCGGCACTGTCGTGCAGGTGATCGGCCCGGTTCTGGACATCCGCTTCCCGGATGGCCATCTGCCGAACCTGCTCAATGCCATTGAGATCGAGCGCGAAAACGGCAAGCTCGTCTGCGAGGTTGCCCAGGAGCTCGGCGACGACGTCGTTCGCTGTATCGCCATGAGCTCCACCGACGGTATGACCCGCGGAATGGAAGCGGTCGATACCGGCACCGGTATCAAGGTTCCGGTCGGCCCCGAAACGCTGGGCAGAGTGTTCAATCTGCTCGGTCGTGCCATTGACAACAAGCCCCAGCCCGTCACCTGTGAAAAGTGGAACATCCACCGCGACCCTCCTGCCTATGACGAGCAGGAGACCACCACGCAGATGCTGGAAACCGGCATCAAGGTCGTCGACCTGATCGCCCCCTATGCAAAGGGCGGCAAGATCGGTCTGTTCGGCGGTGCAGGTGTCGGCAAGACGGTTCTGATCATGGAACTGATCAATAACATCGCAAAGCAGCACGGCGGCATCTCCGTGTTTGCGGGCGTCGGCGAGCGTACCCGTGAGGGCAACGACCTGTACAACGAAATGCAGGAATCCGGCGTTATCAACAAGACCGCCTTGGTCTATGGCCAGATGAACGAACCGCCAGGAGCACGTATGCGCGTGGCGCTGTCCGCTCTGACGATGGCGGAATACTTCCGTGACCGCGAGGGTCAGGACGTGCTTCTGTTCATCGACAATATCTTCCGTTTTACGCAGGCCGGCTCCGAGGTTTCCGCGCTGTTGGGCAGAATGCCCTCCGCCGTCGGCTACCAGCCTACGCTTGCCACCGAAATGGGTGCGCTGCAGGAGCGGATCACTTCCACGAAGAAGGGCTCCATCACCTCCGTGCAGGCGGTCTACGTCCCCGCAGACGACCTGACCGACCCGGCTCCGGCGACGACCTTTGCCCATCTGGACGCGACGACGGTTCTCGACCGCGGCATCGCCTCTCTGGGCATTTTCCCGGCGGTCGATCCGCTGGAATCCACGTCCCGTATCCTCTCTCCGGAGGTCGTCGGACGCGAGCACTATGAGGTCGCCCGCGAAACGCAGAGAATTTTGCAGCGGTACAAGGACCTTCAGGACATCATTGCGATCATGGGCATGGATGAGCTTTCCGAGGAGGATAAGCTGACGGTCAGCCGTGCGCGTAAGATCCAGCGCTTCCTCTCCCAGCCCTTCTTTGTCGCCGAGCAGTTTACCGGCTATCAGGGACGCTATGTCCCCGTCAAGGAAACCGTCCGCGGCTTCAAAGAAATTCTGGAAGGCAAGCACGACGACCTGCCCGAATCCGCCTTCCTCTTTGTCGGCTCGATTGACGAGGCGGTTGAAAAGGCAGGAAAGGGTGCAAAGCAATGAGCGGCTTTCGCCTGCAGATCGTCACGCCGGACGGCAGCCTGTTCGACGGTGAGGCCGAGGCGCTGCGCGTCCGCACGACGCAGGGCTATGTGAGCATCCGCAAGGGACACGCGGACTATCTGGCAGCGCTGGAGATCGGCACCGTCACGGTGACGCAGGACGGCACGGCGCGCGAAGCGGCGTGCGGCGGCGGCTTCCTCAGCGTTGAAAATGGTGAGGTTCGCCTTGTTGCAACGACGTTTGAGTATGCGGACATGATCGACGTGGAACGTGCGGAGCGCGCGAAGCAGACTGCCGAGGCGCGTGTTGCCACGGCGAAGGAAGCCCGCGACATTGCGCTTGCGAAGGCAAAGCTGGCCCGTGCGCTCAACCGACTGAGCGTTGCAAATGCAAAGTAGTACAAAACCCGGCATGGAAAAATCCATGCCGGGTTTTCCTGATTTTCGTAAACGGGTGCGGCGCTGCGAGCAGAGCTTGCTCCTTGGCGCTTGCCGTTTGCTAGGAAGCAATCGCTTTCCTGCCGAGCCTTTTTGAAAAAAGTCCGGATTGACAGAGGAAGATGTGATGAATTATAATATGAAAAAGGAAAACAGAGAGGAGAATTGCCATGCTTCCATGCCCCAGATGTAAGGATATAGTAGACCCGGAGGAATACCGCTTCTGCCCGAATTGCGGCACGCCGCTTGTCCTGCCGCAGGAGCCCGCCGCGCAGCCTGTAGTACAGGAGGAAATCGGCACGGAGCCTTCTGCACCGCAGCCGCCGGAACCGCAGGAAATGCAGCCGCAAGTCCGGACGCCCGAAGTGCAGCGGCCGGTGGAAGCGCCGCAGGCGCCGCAGACAAGTCCGGTCACGCCGGTGCAGCAGTCTGTCCCGGCCGCGCCGATGCAGCCGGCAGCGAGTAATCCGCAGTTTACGCCGCCGCAGGCTTCTCCTTATCAGCAGCCCGCGCCCCAGCCAATGCCGCAGCCGCCGTATTGCGCGCCGCAAGGTCAGCAGCCGGTTTACGCAGCGCCGCCCCAGTTTCCGCCGCAGGGACAGCCGGGTTATCCGCAGCCTCAGAACCAGTCGGCTCCCTACCAGCCGGTGTACTACTATCCGCCCGTGCAGCACAAGCGCCCGGGCAACGGCCCGGCCGTCACGGGACTGGTGTTCGGGGCAACCTCGCTTGCCATAACGCTCTTTGTGCTGCTGGCCCTCTTGTCAGGCGCTGCCGTTCCGGAGGGTACGCTTACCTTCCTGATTGCCCTTGCCGGCCCCGGCGAGGTGCTCGGCATTATTACCGTTTGCCGGAAATCACCGAAAAAGATCCTTGGAATCCTTTCACTGAGCTTTGCCGCTGCAGTGCACCTCATCTGCATTACGGCGAACATGATCAGCCGTTTATGAGGCAAAACCTGTCCGTTTTTCAGAAAATACGAGAATCTTTCCCCGGAACCCTTGACACCGATTTGCGCAGACTGTAAAATAGAAATCAGAGGAAACTGCCTCAATTCTAGCAAAGAGAGAGAATAACTATGGCAATGATTCAATGCCCAAACTGCAACAGCACAATTGACGATACAGGCGCTGCGTTCTGCCCGAACTGCGGCACGCCCCTTGCACAGCAGCAGCCCGCTTATCAGGAACCGGCGCAGCCTGCGGTGCAGCCCGCGCAGCCGGAGCAGCCTGTTTATCAGGAGCCGGTGCAGCAGCCGGTTTACCAGCAGCCTGTCTATCAGCAGCCCGTTTATCAGCAGCCAGTCTACCAGCAGCCCGTTTACCAGCAGGCTGCCCCCACCGGCCCGCGCAAGAACGGCGTTGGCACGGCCGGCTTCGTGCTTGGCCTGATTGCTCTGATCTTTTTTGCAATCGAAGCGATCGTGTTCTATGCCAATCCCTTCGCTGCGGCGATCACGCTTGTTATGCTGATCATTGCGCTGATCCTGAGCATCCCCGGCCTGATCCTTTCCATCGTCGGTGTTTGCAAGAGAAACGCGAAGAAGGGCCTTGCAGCGACCGGTCTGGCATTCAATGCAGTGACGGTGATTTTCTTCTTTGTCGTCCTTGGCGCCATCAGCGCGTTCCTGTCCTGAGCATTTGTCGTCGTACATAAAAAATCCGCCGGATTACCGGCGGATTTTTTGTTCTGTACGGCGTGGAAGTTCGCATAAACTATACCGGTGATGCGAATGAAGCGAAGCTATTTTATTGCGGCCATCGTGGCGGCCGCAGCAGGCACGGCGCTGCACTTTCTCTATGAGGTGTCCCCCAATTTGATCTCCGCCTTGCTTTCGCCGGTCAACGAAAGCGTGTGGGAGCATCTGAAGCTCCTGTATTGGCCGACCCTTGCGGCGGCACTCGTTCTGTCCGCACATGCGCCGTGCCGCATCCGGCTTTGGAGTGGCTTTCTGACAGCGCTGCTGGCAATGCCGCTTTTCCTGCTGGGGCTTCACTATGGGCTGCGGCTGCTGGGAGTTTCGGGAACGGCGGTGGACATCGTCCTGTACTATCTGACGATGTTTGCCGGGTTCTGGCTTGCATGGTGGCTGCAAAGAAGCGGACGCCTGCAAAAGCACACCGGCCTTCTTCTGATGCTTGTCATCCTCTATGGGGCGAGCCTGATCCTTTTTACCTTTGCGGCACCGCCGCTGCCGATCTTTACCCCACCGGGGAAAAAGGCATAACAGCAAAACGAACACACAGGCTACCTGTGCGTTCGTTTTTTAGCATTCAGTTCGCGATATTTTCTGCGGGGACGGTATCGACATTGCTGCTGGTGGAGAAATAGGCGTCCAGAATGGCTCTGGCGACCTTTGCCAGACGGCTGCCGGGCGTGCCCTTTTCCACATAGACGGCAATGGCGATCTGCGGGTCGTCGGCGGGCGCATAGAGAACATAGGCTGCGTTGTCCGAGCCGTTGCCGCCGTGTTCGGCGGTGCCGGTTTTGGCGCAGACGGCGACATCGTAGTCGCCCAGATAGTAGTGCGAGGTGCCGTTGGCCCAGGTGACGCTCAGACGCATACCCTCGGTATAGGCGGCGTAGGCCTCGTCGGAAATGTTCAGCTGGCTTGCGACGACCGGGGTGGATTCGTAGAGCAGCTCGCTGTAATCCGAGGACAGGACACGCTGGAGAAAGGTCGCCTTGTAGCGCGTGCCGTGGTTGGCCAGCGCAGAGGTGTAGCAGGCAAGCTGCATGGGGGTGAAGCGGTTTTCCGACTGGCCGATGGCTGCGGCGACGGTATCCGCGTCGTACCAGCCGTCATAGCCCTTGCTGTACAGGAGCTTTTTCGTTTCGGCGTTGGCGCGGCGGCCGACGCTTTCGTCCAGCTCTACGCCGGTGGCCTCGCCGAGACCGAGCGCTTTGGCAACCTCATCGATCTTTGTGATGCCGGTCTGATAGCCGACCTCGTAGAAGTAGTAGTTGCAGGAAACGGCGAGCGCCTCCATTGCGTTGACATAGCCGTGGGTTGCGCCGGCGGTTGTATAGAGCATGCAGCGCGGCGTGTAGCCCACGTCCTCGAAACGCCGGTAGATGCCCTTGTCTTCGATCTCGACCCAGCGGCCGATGGTGCCGGAGTCGATGGAGGCAATGGTCGTGACCATCTTGTAGGTGGAACCGGGAGGGTAGGCCGCTTGCAGCGCGCGGTTGTACAGCGGTGCGAAGTCTGTTTCCAGCAGTTCGTTGTATTTTTGTGAATAAGTTGCCGGGTCGAAGGTGGGATAGCTGGCGCAGGCGAGAATCTGCCCGGTTTTGACCTGCTGCACGACGACCGCACCGCCCTCGGCATCGCCGTCGTCCTCTCGAAGCGAAAGAATGTGGGCTTTCAGCGCGTCTTCACTGACCTTTTGCAGGTCGATGTCTATGGTCAGTTCAATATTCTTGCCCGCCTGCGGCATGGTTTTATAGTATTCCTCCAGCACCGTGCCGTCGGCGGAGATCGTCGTGACGCGCAGACCGTCGGTGCCGTGCAGATCATCCTCAAAGGCCCTTTCCAGCCCTTCCTTGCCGACGTAGGCATCCATGGCGTAGTCTTTTTCCTTGTAGATCTCATATTCTTCGGCGTTCATCAGCCCGATGCGGCCGAGGATATGGGCGGCGTAGGTGGTGTTGTACTGCCGGACGGTGGAGGTTTCCACATTCACGCCGGGAATATTCAGCTCGGTGATGGCTGCCAGAGAAACAGAGTCCACGTCGTTCAGAAGCACGTAGGTGGGCAGGGAAGTCCAGCGGCGCAGATCCAGCTCATAGCGGATGGAGATCACGCGCCGGGTCTCCTCCTCCGTCCAGTCGGCGGGGAGGTGGTAGATGTCCTTCAGACGGCGGATAAGCTGCGGCGCAGAGATGTCGCTGTCCCAGCCGCGCTCGTCCAGGAAGGTCTTGAAATAGCTGTTCCACGTGGAGGAATACTCGTCCGTGGTGTAGGTATAGGGCTTTTCCATGGTCACGGGAAAGTGATCCGTCATTTCAAGTCTCAGCTCATTGCAGAGATTGGTGAGCTTGCGCAGATTCTCGTTCGGGTTTTCCGCGCTGAACACGATGGCGTAGATCAGCGTCAGGTTGTAGCTGGCACGGTTGCCGATCAGCACCTTGCCGTTGCGGTCGAGGATCTCGCCGCGCGCCGCGGTGACGCGCGTGCGGTAAGTGTGCGAGCCGGAGGGCGTGTGATCGACCTGACTGGCCTGCGTGACCTGAACATCATACAGGCGTACGCCGAAGATACCGGCCATGACTGCAATCAGCAGGATGAGCACGCCGACGCGAAAGGAAAATTTATGTTGATTCATAGCTTGCTCCGATTTTTGCGATACACTTGACCAGCCAGTAAAGCAGCGGCTGGCTCAGAATGGACAGAAACACGCAGGGAAGGAGCTCCCGCGTGAAGAGCGCCGCGGGGATGCGGCCAAGGAAATATTTCAGCAGGAAGCCGATGACCTGATCGCAGGCAAGCGTCAGAAAGCTGATCGCCAGGCAGGGAAGAAAGCTGTTGATCAGTACGGCTTTGCACACAAGCGCGCCCAGCACGGGCAGAACGGTCAGAATGAGGATGCTCATGCTGCCGAGGTCGGCACCGGACAGACACCAGAACAGCGAGGCCAGAAGCGCAAAAAGCCCCCCGCGCTCCGCGCCCTCACGCAGACAGACGCAGGTAATGACAATGGGAACGAAGCTGGGATGGGTGCCGAAAACGGTGCGGTTGCCCAGCACGACCGTCTGCACCATCATCACAGACAGGAACAGCAGGCTGTAGAGCGCCCAGCGCAGGATCTGAAGCCACTGCCGCGGGGTGATATAGAGTTTATCCAGCAAAGGTGACGCCTCCTGAGGGCTTATTGACTGACATAGTCAGTGATGATAAAGACCTGCGCCAGATCGTCCAGATTTGCCGCCGGGCGCAGGATGGCGTACTTGGCGACGCCGGTTTCGTCGAAGCCCGCGTCCTCAATATAGCCGAGGATGAGATCCTTGGGGTAGACCGTGGAGCCGGTGGTGACGACCTGATCATTGTTGCGCAGGACGGCCTCCGTCGGCAGATAGTTCATGCGCAGACGGCCGGCGTTGCCGGTGGTGTAAGCGCCCTGCACCACGCCGGTGTAACCGGAGGAGGCAATGCAGGCGCTGATCTCCAGCGAGGTGTCCAGAACCGTCGTGACCTTCGCCCAGTTCCGTCCGACCTCCGTGATCAGCCCGACGACCTGACCGTATTCCGTGATGACGACCATGCCGGCGTCAAGGCCGGAGTTCGTGCCCTTGCCGATGGTGAAGGTGCTCTTCCAGTTGGAGGAGTCCCAGGAAACCACATAGGCGGCGCAGAACTTGTAGTCCTCGTGTTCCTTGCTCAGACCCAGCAGCTCGCGCAGGCGTTCGTTTTCGCGCTGTAGGGAATCGGCACTGCGCACCTCGTCCTCCATGGAGGTGATGCGCTGCTCCAGATAGGCGTTCCGCGCCTCCAGCGCTTCGTAGTTGAAGATATAATTATAGTACCGCTCCGCCGTGCGCGTCAGCGCGCTGACGCCACTGCGGATGGGCGTCAGAATGGTCTGGACGGCTTTCCCGCCCCAGACCGTGCCGGAAAGAGCGGCGGTGATGGCCGTGGCAATTGCCAATACGACGGCGAGCGTCAGGATCAGCTTGACACGGCCGGATAGCTTTCGTTTCAATAAAAGTCACCTCGCAGGCTCAGCAGCCCAGCAGCTTGACGCCGAAGCGCCGCAGGAGGACGGTCAGCGTGCAGATGGGCAGGCCCATAACGTTGTAGTAATCGCCGTCCAGACCGACGACAAACATGGAGGCAAGTCCCTGAATGCCGTAAGCGCCGGCCTTGTCCATCGGCTCTCCCGTGGCGATGTAGTTGCGGATCTCCTGATCGGACAGCGCGCGGAAGCGCAGCGTCGTCGTGACGGTCAGGTTTTCGGTGCGGCCGTCGCCGATGACCGTCAGGCCGGTCATGACCTGATGATCGCGCCCGGACAGGCGGCGCAGCATGGAGAATGCTTCGCTCTCGGAATGGGGCTTGCCCATCATCAGACCGTCGCAGACGACGATCGTGTCGGCGCTGATGATGATGTCCTCCGGGGCGCAGCTGTCCACGACGGCCTGTGCTTTGGCAAGGCTGATGCGGGCGACTTCGTCGCTGGGATGCGCGAAGGGATCCGTTTTTTCGTCGATCCGGCTTACTTTGACGGTAAACTCCAGTCCCATGCGCGCCAGAAGCTCCTGACGGCGAGGGGATTTCGATGCAAGAATGATAGCCATATTGACCTCCTCCTTATTCTACGCCGCGCAGATACAGCCCGCGGGTGCAGGCGCCGGGGTCAAAGACCGCGCCGCCCGACCATGCGGACAGGACGCTGTTGACCTCGCCGGTGTTTTCGGTGGTAAAGGACAGCCGAAGCGCCCAAAGACCGAATCTGCGCACATTTTCTTTCTTATCCAATAGATACAGCTTTTTTCCGTTGAGAACGACGCTGCGGCAGGTGCCGCAGTCGCGCACGACGCGGAATTCCTCGCCCATGCGGTCGATGAGCTTGACCGGCCCGGCGTGGCAGGTGCAGGCGCCGGTACGGTTTTTGATCAGGCAGTTCTCCGTCAGCATCAGCGGCAGGCGGCCGTAGACGATCATTTCCATCGGCAGCGGCTTGGAAAGGTCGCGCAGCTGCGGCAGGGAAAGCTCAAACGATGCCGTGCAGGACACAAAGCCGAGATGCAGCAGCTGCTCTGCCGCGCGGGAATTGAAAAGATTCATGCCGAAATCGGCAGCGGGTTCCATGCCGCGGGAGAGCACCAGCGGCAGATGGCCGAGGTTGCCGATGAGCGCGCGGCGGATGCCGAGCGCGGCGGCGTCCTGTAAATCGCCGAGGAGCTCGCGCGTTTCGTCGTCGCGGATGACGCGCGGAAGCGTAACGGCGACCGGCTGCTCATCCTTGACCAGCTTGCGGAACAGCGCCGGCTCTTCCAGAACCTCCGAAAGGGGAGCGTAGATCATTGCCGGCTTGAGCCGGAGCATCTGCGGCGTGATCTGCGCGGCCTTGAGCACGCTGACGGTCAGGACCGGCTGGGCCTTCTGCCCGGAAAATTTGACCGGCTCATGATACTTGCCGATCTCCGGTGCGGCGCGGCGGCCGCGGACGGCAGACAGATGCGCCAGCACCTCGCGGCGCAGACGGTTCAGCTCCGCTGCCGAAACGCTCAGCCCCGGATCGACCACGCTCCGCACGCCCTGACAGACATAGGGCGTGCCGCCGGTTTTGGAAAGACGGGCGGCCAGCTCTTCCGGCGTGATCGCACGGCGCTCGGCCTCCTGCGGGACGTCGCCCTGCGCCTTGCAGATGTTGCCGTTTCCGTCCTGCGCGGCGACCATCAGGTTCTGCCCGCGCGCGGCGATGGCGTAAAACTGCACCGGGACGCGCTGCGGCTCGATGGATTCATAGGTTGCGCGCGCCGACTGTAAAAGCGCCTTGTTTTCCTGCTCCGGCAGGCGGGTGCCGAACATCTGCCGGCCCGGCGCGCCCTCGTAGTAGCTCTGTGTAAAGCCCTGACGGGAAAAGGCGGCGCGCAGCGTCTCCATCTGGCCTCGGCCGACGTCTGCGCCGTCGAGCGCCTCGCGGTAGATACCGGTGACGGTGGCGACGTATTCCGGCCGTTTCATGCGCCCTTCGATCTTGATGCTGGCCACGCCCATGCGGTCAAGCTCACCCAGATAGCGAATGAGGCAGTTGTCGCGCAGGCTCAGGGGATATTTGTCCTCAAAGCGGTCATAGCCGTAGGGCAGGCGGCAGGGCTGGGCGCACTGGCCGCGGTTGCCGGAGCGCCGGCCGATGACGGAGGACATATAACATTGTCCGGAATAGCACATGCACAGCGCACCGTGGACGAATACTTCAATCTCAATGGGACTGTTGCGGCAGATAAAGGCGATCGCGTCGCGGGGCAGCTCTCTGGCCAGCACTGCGCGGGAGAGCCCCAGCTCGGCGGCTTCGCGCACGCCCTCCAGAGAATGCAGGCTCATCTGCGTGGAGGCGTGCAGCGCAACCTTCGGCGCGATCTGATGGCAGAGAGAGACCATGCCGAGATCCTGCACGATGAAGGCGTCCACGCCTGCACGGGCGGCGGCGGCGATGTATTCCGCGGCATCGGGCATTTCGCGGTCCGTGACCAGCGTGTTCAGCGTGAGATGGACGGCGACCCCGCGCACATGACAGTAGCGCACCACGTCGGGCAGCTCGTCCAGCGTAAAATTCCTTGCGCCGTGCCGCGCGTTGAAAGCGTCAACGCCGAGGTAGACCGCGTCCGCGCCGTTGCAGACGGCGGCATGCAGGGCGTCAAGCGACCCGGCGGGAGATAGTAATTCGAGCATATCGGAAACCCCATTTTCGGTAGGATGGAATCAAAGAAAACGACGAAGTCGTAGTAAACTATATTATAGCATAAACGCGCCGGAGAAAGCTAGAATCCGCGGATTTTTTTCGCACAAATTTCGACAGGAAATTCAGCAATTTCACCATAGCGCTTTCCGCCGCGCGCGCGTTCGGCAAAACCACAAGCAATGGACACTGGGTAGACATAATACCACAAATTGCCAGAAAAGCAAATCGAAAACAGGGAGATCCCCGCAGGGAAATGTCGGGAACGCCCCTGCTGATGGACTTGTTACAGGCCAAATACGTACTGCCCGTTCTGCCGTCTTTGCCGTGCACGGAGAAAAATTTGTAGATTTTCAACAGATTACATTTAACGGGATATTACGACAGAAATGCTCCGTTGAGGAAAAGTGGAGTGCCGAACGCTGCGAGGATTGCATAATCAGGAAGGATGTGCTATAATAACAAAAATAGTGGGCAATTTTGACTTGCTTGAGTGAAGATGAGATTTCGGAGGAAATATGAGGCATTATAAATTTCGCACCTTCCTGATCCTGACGCTTCTTTGGCTGGCAATCGTGCTTTTACAGGCGTTTCTGCCGGGCGACGCCAGCTATGCCGAGAGCAACGGCGTGCTTGCGTTGGCGCAGGTGGTGTTTCCGTGGCTGACACACAGCGCCCTGCGGCACGCGGCACATGTTATCGAGTATTTCCTGCTGGGCTTCCTGCTGACCGGCACATTTTGCTACGCCCGCCGGTTCACGATCTTCAAGCCCATGTTCTTCAGCCTGCTCGCGGCGGTCTGCGACGAGTCGATCAAGATTTTCGTCATCGACCGCACGGCGCAGCTCAGCGACGTCTGGCTCGACGGTGCAGGCGCTTTGGCCGGCATTTTGCTGATGTGGCTCATCTCCGCGATCAAAAAACGTTAATTTACGAAAGAAGGTTCCTGATATGTGCGATTCCTGCAAGAAAAAGTTCTATATCACCACGCCGATCTATTATCCCTCGGATAAGCTCCACATCGGCCACACCTACTGCACCGTTGCCACCGACACCATGGCGCGCTATAAGCGTCTGCGCGGCTACGACGTGATGTTCCTGACCGGAACGGACGAGCACGGTCAGAAGATCGAAACCAAGGCCGCCGCAGCGGGCGTTACGCCGAAGGAATACGTCGACCGCATCGTCACCGGCGAGAAGGGCGTTCTTGACCTGTGGAAGCTGATGAACATCTCCAACGACCGCTTCATCCGCACCACGGACGATTACCACGTCGAATCCATTCAGAAGATCTTCCGCAAGATGTACGAAAACGGTGACATCTATAAGGGGACCTATCAGGGCATGTACTGCACGCCCTGCGAATCGTTCTGGACGGCGAGCCAGCTCAAGGACGGCAAGTGCCCGGACTGCGGCCGCGAGTGCCAGCCCGCAGAGGAGGAGGCCTATTTCTTCCGCCTGTCCAAGTATGCCCAGCCCGTGCGCGACCTGCTGATGAACACTGATTTTCTGGAGCCACGCAGCCGCGTCAATGAGATGGTCAAGAACTTCATCGACCCCGGCTTGGAGGATCTGTGCGTGTCCCGCACCAGCTTCAAGTGGGGCATCCCTGTGGACTTTGATCCGGGCCATGTGGTCTATGTCTGGGTGGACGCGCTCTTCAACTACACCACCGCACTTGGCTTCCTGAATGAGAAATACGACGATTATGAGAAATACTGGCCGGCGGACGTACACTTTGTCGGCAAGGAGATCGTGCGTTTCCATTCCATCATCTGGCCCGCGATGCTCATGAGCATGGGGATGCCGCTGCCGAAGAAGGTCTTCGGTCACGGCTGGCTGCTGCTGGACGGCGGCAAGATGTCCAAATCCAAGGGCAACATCGTCGATCCCTATCTGCTGGCCGAGCGCTACGGTACGGATGCCCTGCGCTTCTTCCTGCTGCGCAGCTTCCCCTTCGGCTCGGACGGCAACTTCTCCAATGAGCTGCTGATCTCCTGCATCAATACCGATCTTGCCAACGATCTCGGCAACCTCGTGTCCCGCACGGTCGCGATGGTGCAGAAATACTTCGGCGGCAAGCTGCCCGCCGAGCAGATCACCTGCCCGGAGCAGGACGACGAGCTGAGGAATATGGCGGGCGCCCTGCACGAGAAGTACGAGGAGCAGATGGAGCATTTCATGTTCCACAACGCGCTCAGCGAGATCTTCACCGTCGTTTCCCGTGCGAACAAGTATATCGACGAGACTGCCCCCTGGGTGCTGGCCAAGGACGAGGTCAACCACCCGCGTCTGGCGCGCGTTATGTACCAGCTGCTGGAAACCATCCGCCTCTGCGCCGGGATGCTGCTGCCCTTCATGCCGCAGACGGCGGAGGAAATCCTGCGCCGCGTCGGCGCGGAGCATACCGACTGGGAGAGCCTGTGCGCCTTCGGCGGCCTGCCCGCGGAGGTCAGCGTCCAGAACGGCCCGGCCCTCTTCCCGCGCATCGACATGGAGAAGGAGCTCAAGGAGCTGGAAGAACTGGAGAAGGCCAAGAAGGCCCCGGAGGAAGACCCTCTGCCCGAGCCCCTGCCGCCGGTCAGCTTTGACGAGTTCTGCAAGGTTGAAATGACGGTCGTGAAGGTCCTCACCTGTGAGAACGTCAAAAAATCCGAAAAGCTGCTGAAATTCACGCTGGACGACGGCACCGGCACGCCGCGGCAGATCCTCTCCGGCATTGCGAAGTATTACAAGCCGGAGGAGCTGCTCGGCAAGACGCTGGTCGCGGTGACAAACCTGCCGCCCCGCAAGATGATGGGGCAGGAGTCCTGCGGAATGCTGCTTTCCGCCGAGCGCGGCGACAAGCTGAATCTCGTGATGCTGGACGACAAGATCCCGGCTGGCTCCCGTCTGGTCTGATCGAATCTCTGAAAAATACACCCCGCCCGATGCCGTAAAAGCACCGGGCGGGTTTCTATGCCTGTGTACCGGTTCCCAGAGCATCCTCCTGCGGAAGCAGGCACAGCGGGGCTTCGTCTGCCTCAATGTAGAGTGTTTCTGCCTGTTCCAGCGCCGTGCAGAGCGCGCGGGCGCAGGGGAGCGCCTGTGGAACGCATTCCAGAACGGGATCACCTCGTCGATCGCGCCGCACAGAACGGCGTACATTTTCTGATAGTCGGCCATAAATTAAACCTCCAAATGGTCTATGTATAGCCTAACAGTATCCCACATAGCCTATAATGTCCATTCATTTTCGTTATCATTTAAGTATAAAAAGGGCAGCGGAGATGGAATGAATGGACACAGTACAGGCGGTCAGAAACCGCATCTTACAGCTTTGTGAGGAATACGACCTCAGCATCAACCGGCTGGCGACGCTCAGCGCGCTGCAAAAAGCGGGGAATTACAGTGCCGTGGCTGCGACATCGGCCGCACGACCTATGCCAAGTATGAGGCGGGGGAACTGAACATTCGCATCAGCGTTCTGATCGAGCTGAAAAAGATCTATCGCTGCGCATATGACGATTTCTTCGCAGGGCTGGACAATGAGGAACATAGAGAAAAGATGTAAAAAAAGTGCCGCCGTGCTTCTGCACGGCGGCGCTGCTGTTTATTCTTTTGGCTCCTTGACTGCCTCGACCAGTCCGTTGGCAAGACCGGCCAGCCCCTGCAGCTCCGACGGAATGATGATCTTCGTCGCTTTGCCGTCGGCGATCTTCTGCATGGCTTCAAGCGCCTTGAGCTTGATGACCTGATCGTTCGGGCAGGCCTCGTTCAGCATCCGCATGGCTTCTGCCGTGGCCTTCTGGACGGCGAGAATGGCCTCTGCCTGACCCTGAGCGCGCAGAATGGCCGACTGCTTCTCCGCGTCCGCACGCAGAATGGCGGATTCCTTTTCGCCCTCTGCAACGAGGATCTGGGAATGCTTCGTGCCCTCGGCCTGAAGGATCGCCTGACGGCGATCGCGCTCGGCCTTCATCTGCTTCTCCATGGAGTTCTGGATGTCCTGCGGCGGCAGGATGTTCTTCAGCTCCACGCGCGTGACCTTGATGCCCCAGGGGTCCGTGGCCTCGTCCAGAATGGCGCGCATCTTGGTGTTGATCACGTCGCGGGAGGTGAGCGTCTGGTCAAGCTCCAGATCGCCGATGATGTTGCGCAGCGTGGTCGCGGTCAGCGTTTCCATGGCGAGCATCGGCTGCTCGACGCCGTAGGTGTAGAGCTTGGGGTCCGTGATCTGAAAATAGACGACGGTGTCGATCTGCATGGTGACGTTGTCCTTTGTGATGACCGGCTGGGGCGGGTAGTCGAGCACCTGTTCCTTGAGGCTCACGCGGCGGGCGATGCGCTCAATGAACGGCACCTTGAAGTGGATGCCTACCTCCCAGACCTCCGAGAAGGCGCCCAGACGTTCGATGACATAGGCGCGGGACTGCTGCACAATGCAGATGTTTTTGATGATGATAATGAGCACGAGCAGAACTGCCGCGCCGATGACGATATAACCTAGCGGATTCATTTTGTTCCTCCCTCATTGTTGGTATCTGCGCGTTCCACGCAGACCTTGACGCCCTCGATCCGCAGGACCCGGACCACAGCGCCTTTCTCGATCTCGGAGCCGTCCGCGCTGCGCGCCGACCACTCCACACCGGAGATTCGTACCGCACCGCTGCCCTGTAAATTGTCGATGCGTTCGGTGACAACGGCTTCCTTGCCGATGTTGCTGTCAGCGTTGGTAGCAACCTTCTTCTGCTTGATAAGCCGTTTGCTCAGCGGACGCAGACACAGCAGCAGAAGGATGGAAACGGCGAAGAAAAGCACGACCTGCACCCACAGCTCCGCACCGCAGAGCGCCGCGATCAGCGCTGCCAGTGCGCCGCCCATAAACCAGATGGACACCAGCGCGACCGTCACGCCCTCCGTGATCGCAAAGACGATGAGCAACGCCAGCCAGATGATCTCCATTTGCAAGCTGCATCCACTCCTTTCTTGTGGTAATTATAGTATGTCATTTTTTACAGAGAAAGTCAATAGAAAAATCGGTATTCCCATATCGAAACCGATGCGAGCATTGCCGGCGGGGGAAAAGAGAGATTTCCGTTGCAATGCGGCGGAAAATGGAGTATAATAAACTTAATTTCATTTTTTAGAGGAGTGCGTATGGAACGAATGACCATGGCCGTGCCCTGCCTGTTCGGACTGGAGGGGCTGGTCGGCGACGAGCTGCGCCGCATGGGAATGGAGCAGGTTCACGTCGAAGATCGCCGCGTTTTTTTTGAAGGAGACTTTTTGGATATGGCGCGCGCAAATCTGCGCCTGCGCATGGGCGAGCGTGTGATGATCCTTCTGGCACGTTTTCCGGCGCGCAGCTTTGAGGAGCTGTATCAGGGCGTCAAGGCGATCCCGCTGGAGCGCTTTGTCCCGGCCAACGGCGCTTTCCCGGTAAAGGGCTACAGCCTGGATTCCCAGCTTCATTCGGTGCCGGACTGCCAGTCCATTGCAAAGAAAGCGGCGGTGGATCGCCTCGGCGCGCATTATAAAATGTCCTGGCTGCCGGAAACGGCGGAAACCTATCAGCTCCGCTTTTCAATCATGAAGGACGTCTGCGAGGTGTTTCTGGACACCTCCGGCGCGAGCCTGCACAAGCGCGGCTACCGCGCGGTCGCCAATGAAGCGCCGCTGCACGAGACGATGGCTGCCGCGCTGGTCAATCTCTCGCGCTACCGTGGGCGGGACTTCTTCTGGGATCCCTTCTGCGGCTCCGGCACGATCGTGATCGAAGCCGCACTGGCCGCGTTGAACCGCGCGCCGGGGCTGAACCGCACTTTTGCGGCGCAGAAATGGGCCTGTGTGCCGCAGGAGGTCTGGTCGCAGGCCTATCAGGAGGCGAAGGACGGCGAGTATCGCGGCGACTACCGCATCCTCGGCACGGACATTGATCCGGCCAGCCTGTCCATTGCGATCGCAAATGCGAAGAAGGCAGGCGTGGCGAAATACATCGAATTCCGCGAGGGCGATGCGACAAAGCTGCCGCTTCCGGCGGAGCGCGGCGTGATCGTCTGCAACCCGCCCTATGGCGAGCGAATGCTCGAGCAGCGCGCGGCACAGCAGCTCGTGCGCAGCTTCGGCCGGCACCTGAAATTTGCCGATCAGTGGAATAAGTATATCATTTCCTCCGAGCCGGAGTTCGAGCACTGGTTTGGAAAACAGGCGACCAAAAAGCGCAAGCTCTACAACGGCCGGCTCCAGTGCAATGTTTATATGTATTACTAAGGATGGGTAGAAAGATGAAGCATCTGTTTGTCATCAATCCGGCGGCGGGCAAGTACGATCACACCGGGGAATTTACGCAGAAGATCCGGGGAATTTTCGATCGCCGCGGAGAGGACTATGAAATCCTGGTCTCCCGCGCGCCGGGGGACTGCACGAAGATCGTGCAGGCGGCGGCAGCGACCGGCGAAGAGCTGCGGGTGTATGCCTGCGGCGGCGACGGTACACTCAACGAGATCGTCAACGGCGCAGCGGGGCATACAAATGTCGCTGTGACCCACTATCCCGGCGGCTCCGGCAATGACTTTATCAAGATTTTCTCCGACCCCGCGGCCTTCAAGGAACTGGATCGGCTTCTGGATGCGGATGAGGCGGTGTTCGACCTGATCCGCTGTCAGGAGAACCATTACTCTCTGAATGTCTGCTCCATGGGCTTCGACGCGCGCATCGGCACGGAGATCGGAAAATATAAGCGCCTGCCGCTCGTCAGTGGTTCCGGCGCGTACATCCTGTCCACAGCGGTGAATCTGATCAAGGGCGTGCATGAGCACTATGTCATCCAGATCGACGATGAGGTGTTTGATGCGCGGCAGTCGCTGATCTGCATCGCCAACGGACGCTGGTATGGCGGCGGCTTCTATCCCGTGCCCATCGCGGAGCCGGATGACGGCTGGCTGGACGTGCTTCTGGTCAAGAAGGTTTCCCGCCTGACCGTGGCGAACGTCATCGGCAAGTATAAAGCGGGGCATTATGATCAGCTTCCGGATCTCATCCGCCATTTCCGCTGCAAGCGGGTGACGGTGCGCTGCGACCACGAGAGCGAGATCAACCTTGACGGAGAGCTGCTGATGTCGCGCGAGGCAAAGTTCGAGGTCGTGCCGCAGGCGATCCGCTTCTTCTATCCGAAGGGGCTGACCTATCATGCCAAGGAAGCGGCAAGCGTGTAAATGCGTTTCAGGCGGCGGTTGCCCGCCGCCTGAAAATAAAAGCGAAAAAACGGAAAATAATGCTTGACAAACAGCGAATTACCGTATATAATAAATCTCGCTTCGGACGATTAGCTCAGCTGGCTAGAGCATCCGCTTGACGTGCGGAAGGTCATAGGTTCGAGTCCTATATCGTCCACCATAACTTTCCTAAGCAGCATTCGCGCAAGCCAAGGTTGCTTAGGAAAATTTCGTCTATGCGGAGAAAATGCGGAGTTCCGATGCAGCACTCCCACGGATGCGATCCGGCTGTCTTAGGCGCAGCCCCTCCTTACGGTGTGTCCGATCATGCGCTGCGCTCGCCATCATCAGCACGATGGAACGGCCGAGGGCCGCTGAAGGGTCGTGGCACAGTTTGGCATGATCTCTGTTGCATTTCTCCCTGTGACTAACTTACAACGGCTTCATTGAGCGCTGCAAGCAGTGTTTTTCAAAGTTCATAGATCCCTTACGGGATCGTCAGGGGTTGTCGGTAACATCCCCTGAGCAATATATCCAAAGCCGGGTGCAACCGGCGGGATATAACAATTTGGCAAGCCCCATGATTTTCCGCATCAATAAGGCTTGCCAAAGTATTTAGAGTGTGATAAAATCACACCGTAAGTCTTTAACTAAGTCTTGTTGATGCGTCAACATCTTCAAGGCGCAAGCCTCGGTCGGTCGCCAAACTGACCGAGGCTGGTTAAGGTCTTTTTTTATTTCTTTCATCATAGCCTATTTGTGGGAAAATGTCAAGAGAAGTTTTTTGACGTTGCAGTCCCGTGCTTGTTAAGAGAATGGAAAGAAAAAACGAGGAGAAGTGTCAAAGATGGCAAAATGTGAATGTTGCGGACGTGTTCTGGAGAATAAGGGCCACCGGCTTTGCAGGCGCTGCTATGCAAGAAGCAAGCAGGAGGAAATCGTGTATACCCGGTATGGCTGGAAAGAAGTGCCGCACGGCTGTCGTGCAGAAAAGGACGATTACCTGTACTACGTGAAGGAAACCCTGCTTCGGAACGTTGAAGTCATTTTTTACAATTTCATTCAAAAGGCCATTGCCACTGCGAAGGACATCCGGCAGGATATGATCCTTCTGCCGCAGGTTGCGCTTTCGGCGATTATTTGCAAAACAGGCCAGCCGGAGAAGCAGTGGGAGCTGAACCGGGTCGTTGATTTTTTACTGGTCGATCAGAGCTTTTCTCCGCTGGTTTGCATTGAAATCAATGATAAGACCCATGAAGAGCCTGAACGAATCAAACGAGATCTCTTTGTGAAAGAGGCCTGTGCTGCTGCGGGAATCCCTCTCGTCCCTCTCTGGGTGGGCGTGTGGAGAGATGCAGTAAAGAATAAATCAGAAGAAGCGGCAGAAGCGGAAGAAATCCGATACATCCAGAAGGAGCTCCGCGAGGCACTGGAAACCCGTAAAAATCAGGCTCGAAAGCCGGATATTTACCGTATTTACAATGCGGATGGAGATAGCATCCTGGATATCCAGCGAGGGTGAGCGGCAAAAAGGGCAGACTATCCCCTTGGTGCATGGCTGAGAGGTTTTGGCAGGCTCGTTTTGCTACCTTGAGGGAGAAAAAATGTGATTCCGTAATGCGTCAAAACGGGCTCTTTTACGGAATTTCTCGACACCATATTTCCTCTCCCCTTAAAGTATAAACCCAACGTTATCTTTTTAATAACGGTACTGTGTCAAATTTGGGACCACCCGCGGGGCTTGTAGATTTGCTGCCGATGTGGTATCCTTCAGTCAGTGGCTGGGACGCAATGCCAGCCACGGGAAAGACTACATAGTAGGAATTACAGGAGTAGCAACCCAAGCAATTCCGGCAACGAAGTCTGATAATTTCCTGTGAGAGGATCAGAATCGACACACCACGGCAGACGGTGGATTTTGAGCAGTCGAGCGTGCGGGCGGTGTGGCGCAGGGAAGGATAGGCTCTGCCTGTTCTACCGGCGCACTGGTGGAGAAAAAGGCTGATGACGAAGGTGGCGTGAGAAACTGCGGAGTGCAGCAGCCGACGCGGAACCAGCGTATAGCCCATGCTCAGATCGATATGCAGGGAGTATCTGTTTGCGGCAAAAACCGGACGGTGCAGCAGCGCGTCATAGCGGTATCTTTTCTGTCTGCGCAGAAAGCCGTGCTCCTCCAGCGCGTCGAGGGCGCGCAGGACGGTGCCTCTGCTGACACCGCTTCTCTTGACGAGGGTGGCTACAGATTTGCAGCAGGCGTTTTGCCGGTTTCGATACGCCAGCAGAGCAACTGCAACTCTTTTCGCACTGGGAAGCAGGGAAGAATCGCAAATCAGACTGTTTGGAACGATTATGTAGCTTTTTCTCATATTTTCCTTTCCGGAAGCCCGACGGTGTTGGCGTCGGGCTTCTGCTATTTTTATTGATTTTCTTTTTGCATTAGCTCGCGCAGCAGCGGGGTCAAATAGCGCAGATAAAGAGATGTATTGCAAGCTCTGAAAGGATCTGGGTGCCACGGTGCGGCCATAACGGAAGCCGGTATTCCCAGTTTGTCCAGCAGGCTTCGCAGCGTGGGCAGCTCCTGACTCCCTGTGAAGGATGCAATAAGTATCAGCCGTCTTGCTTGCTTCATCAGTGCAAGCGCTTTTGCGGTTTGCGGCAGTTCCCAAGGTGCGGTTCCGCAGACGAGTACGGAAATGTCTGCATCACAGGCTTCAGAAGCGTTGCCGGATTGGATAACACCAAGATCACGGACAAAAGAGTCCTTTGGTATGCTCATTTCTGCTGCAAATGCGATGCCCTCTATCAGGCAGATTCCGTTTTGCTCGATGGAAGAAAGAACGGAAGAAATCAGCCCCAGCTGCTCCGGAGGGAGGATCACAGCAGGGGATAGATGCAGCGCAGACAACGCTTGAAACAGGCAGATTGCCTGCGTTGTGCAGCCGATCCGTGACTGACTTCCAACAACATCAATTACGGGGAGAAGCCCGGCAGGAAGCTGTAAGGGCGGCAGCGGTAAGAGCTCAGACTTTTCTTCTTTTGCCTGTTTCGTAAAGCTGGCGGCTTCCGCCTCTAAAGACTTTTTTGCTTCTGAGAAATTCAACGCAAAAAAAGAGAATTTTCTCAGTTCGGCACTTTGAGGAGAAAGAACACAAAAGGAAATTTTTTGACGCTGAAACCCTGCGTGAGCCGCGAGAATATGCGGCAGGGAATAGGCAAGCTCCGCGCAGCAGTCGAGCAGCACGGCATCATACTGCGGCTTTTCGGCCATTGCCAGCGCAACGAGCGACGGAACCTTTTGCAGAGGCAGCGTAAACGCTGCCTCTGCCGGTTTATTCGCCTCCACGCCGATCCATAAGAGCTTCATGGCGTTCTCCTTTCCACAGTGACGGTATCGCCGGAAATGACGTATGTATAACCGGTGTCTGCACTGCTCGTGATGTACTGGCCATGCAAATACAGCCACGCCTCGCAGATGCGGCGGTCAACCAAGCCGGGCAGCACCTTGCCTCCGGCGTGAGAAAGATTTGCAAACGCCTGTATGACAGTCTGCTCATCCACGGGCGCTGCAATCGCACTGCGGAATCCGGCGTAGCTGCTTGAGGTCATCCAATCGCCGCCAATGTTGTAGGTAAGGGACGCCAGCGCGTCGCGCTGCGCCGTCGTGAGCGTAAGCCGGGCGGATGCGGCGTAGCTGTCTACGGCATTGACGGCCGATAGCAGCGCCTGCTCCAGCAGCTCTTCCGCATCGGATTCCGGGATGCCGTAGCGCCGGTATTCGTCCAGCCGGTCGGCCGGGCAGGCCGTGCCGTAGCCAACGCTGTACTGCGAGTAATCCCAGAATGGATATTTTGAAAAGCCCTCAAAGGCCTTCACCCATTCGGTAAGTCCATTGGCGCTGCTTTGAATCCGGGCAAAGCCAAAGATCGCCGCTCCCGGCCACGATTGGCCGTAGAGGTCCGTGTAGGTTTTCATCGCAACATAATTATTGGCAGAGCCGAAGCCCCCGGTGTTGCCTTCTACGGTGGTCAGCTTTTTCTCCCCATAATCTGCAACAATTCCGACGTGTGCAAGATGCGCGTAATTCTCCAGCGACGCGGCACACCCGCCGGAAGTGGAGTACCAGAAGATCAGGTCACCGGCGCGCGGCGTGTCCTCTCCGACCCGGTAAAGATAAGCGCCTTGCGCCTTGAGCTGTGACCATGCGGTCGTGCAGGCGGCGGTGTAGGGGCCGAGGGGCTTGTCCTGCCCGACAAGGCCGATCTGATCGCCGCAGTAGTAGACGAAATCAACGCACCATGCTTCGACACCTTTGTTCCAGTAGCTCCAGTAGGTTTTCCCGCCGCCCTTGATGTTGCCATTCTGCTCGTACTCTTTCAGGGCAACTGCAGCAAGCTCGGCGCGGGAAGCGGCGAGCAGACCTCCGCCGAGGGAGTCTGCCTCCCCGCCGCTTACATTCCACCCGCACAGCAGCAAAAGCAGGATAGCCGCAGCCAGAGGCGCGGCAAGCCACTTCGGCGCTTTGTCTGTAGAAAACATTATCGGCCTCCTCCGCGTCCCATCAGGTCGAGCTTGTACTGAGGGAGGTCGAAGATCACACGGAGGTGATGCTGCGTACCGACCAGACAGAGTGCATTCTTCTGCTCGAAGCCTCCCAGCAGCTTTGCCTCCGGGGCAGTGAGGCGGAACAAGTCCACGGTATCTTCCAAATTTTTGGCGTCACAATGGAAGAGTAAACGGTAGGCAGTATTGTCAATGATCGCCTGTCCGGACAGCCGGATCTGCGGATCGAGCATATCCGCAACGCTCTGCGTTGCCAGCCAGAGCGCCGACTCATACTTTCTGACGCGCTTTATGATGTTCCGCACAAAAAGGCCGACCTCCGGCAAGCGCGGGTCAAAAAGCATATGCGCCTCATCCGCAAGGATGATGACCGGCTCGTCCCGGTTACGCGAGGCAACATCCCAGCAGAGGGATAGCAGCTGAAAATAGATGGAGGACTGCGTCTGCTGGGATAGAGGCTGTAGCCTGTGGGTGTCCAGACAGACAAGCTGCGCGTTCATGTCGATGTTGGTGTGGCCGTTCCAGAGGAAACTGTCGGAACCGTAGGCCAGCGGCCAGAGCAGCGTGTGCAGTTGCTGATATGCAGCATTTTCGCTCACCATGATTTGCAGGAGATCCACCCAGTTTTCCATGATCGGATAATTGGCCGACGGAATCTCAAGCGGATTGACGGCTTCATCAATATCGAAGGAGTCATACAGCCGAATCAGACTCTTGTCCAACAGAGAGAGCTGCTCATCCGTCAGCGACGGAAATTGCAGCCGCAGCCGCACAAGCAGGGTCTTGATGTGCATGGCACGGGCGTTCGCGCACGAACGGTATAGCGCCGGTACGTCGTCATCATCGTCATCCGGTGCGGAGCGAATCTCCAGAGGGTTGGATTTTGCGATACCGCCGCCCGCGTCCAGCCATGTGCCGCCGAGGTTCTGGCAGAGGTCGCGGTACTCTCGCTCCGGGTCTATGATGATGATCTTTGTGCCGAGCATATACATGGATTCTATCAGGTGCTTCAGCGCTGTGGATTTGCCGGAGCCGGACGTTCCGAGGGCTACCAGATTCCCGTTGGTGCGGTTCCGGCCGCGGTAGCGCATATTAACGCAGATTGGCGCACCGGAGGGTGTTTTTGCAAAGTAGATTCCGCCGTCGTCACGCAGGAGCGTTGAGGTCATCGGTTCGCCGCCGGTCACAGTATCGAGCGGCAGAATCTGCTTGAGCATCTGATCAATGCGGGGCTGATTTACGTAAAAGGGGGATAGATGGCAGAAAGCGTCCTTCTGGAGATTCCCCAAGCTCTTCAGACGCAGCTGCCCGGCGCTGTAGCGTCCTACGACCCGTTCGCAAACCTTCCGGAAATCACTCTCACAGTCCGTAAACGGCATGACGACAAGGCTCATATGGCCTATGGCAAGACCTCCTGCGTCCATTTCGTCGATCAGACGGTCGGCGCCCTCCATCTGGCGCATATACTGCTTTTGCGTTCGTGCATCGTTGCTGGCGGCCATGTTGGTTGCAGATCGGTGGATCGCACGGGACAGGGCGTCGCCCAGCTCGCCGGAGCCGGGATAGTAGGTCAGGCAGGTCACTGCATCGAGGCAGCTCATGAGCTGTACAAGCCAGCCGTAGGAAACCTGCGGCGGATATTTGACAACACCGTAGCAGCGCCCGATCACATTGCCGATTTGCAGCGTGTTGCTGTGAAATGTATAGCCGCCGACCGGGGTGATCGCGTTCAGCAGCTGCGCGGCTTCGTTTTCTGGGGCATTTGTGGTAATACGGCGTTTTTTCCCGATCAGAAGCGGAATGTCGGTGTTTTCTTCTTCTCTTGAAGTAAAGAGATCGAGCGCGGCATAGAGCTTACAAAGCCACTTGATCTCACCGTTTTCCAACCGGTGCGCCTTAATGCCGCAGTCGGGCAAACGGTGCTCCAGCATTTCCAGCCGACGGTTGATCCGCTGATCTGCACCGGGAACCGCGTGCTCCCATATTTTAAGAAGCAGCAGAGGTTCCTTTGCGCCGTCCTGCATCAGCTTCCGCAGCGCTTCGATCTCCCCGCGCAGAAGCAGCAGCGTCGTTTCCTGTTGGCATCCCTCTGCAAGCGCTTCCAGCTGCTCAACAATGCTCACCATATCGACAACGCGGGGAATAGAAAGCAGCTGCCAGGGCTGCAAGGAAGAATCCTCACGCAGTACCGTAGAGAGATTGCGCATGGCAGCCTCCCGATCTGCGCCGTCGAGCAGCTTGTTGTCCGGCCCACGGACGGAGAGAAATCCAATCAGCCAATGATCCTTCGTGTGAATCAGATTCTCATGAATCCCTTCGATGTTCAAAAACTGCTGCGCCGCTTCGTTTGCAGCAGTCTTATGTTTTTTCATAAACGACCTCCTCTGCCTTTATGTCGTCATAGCGCTTTTGCGAACGGCCAAACTGATAGGCATATTTTGCATAGGTGTAAATCGACAGGCGGTTCGCCTGCTGGGAAAATAGGCCGACAGCGATGACTCCTGCGGCGAGAACAATAACAATCGCGGTGATAACGCGCATAGGCGAGCTGCTGAATTTATAATAGAGAAGCGCTCCTACGGCTGCGGCAGCCACAATAACTGCGGATTGCATCAGCTCCCGGAAGCCAAACCCCCGGAACAGCTCCCAGCGCAGGGGCACATTCTCCGGAATGTAGAGCCGGTTATCTGTTACCTTATGTTCTTCCATGTTGTCCCTCCTTAAGCTGAAAAATAGCCGCTGATAACCTTTATAAGTCCCATAATGCTTTCCGCCAGAATCAGGAAAATCAGAATGTTCCTGATCCTGTGCTTGTAGCTACTATCATCAGAATGATCGGTGCTCATGGCGATCAGGCAGTAGACAATACGAGCCGCAGCGGCCAGTGGAAGCAGGATGAGCAGTACGGTGATCAGCTGAGATACCTGTTGCATACGTCCTCCTATCTGCGCCCGATGAGCTGCCGCAGCATCAGAGCCGTGTGCAGCTTCGGGCCAACGCCTGCTCCCTGCTTCTGCGGCGTAAGGATCTGCGCAAGGAGCGCCGGGCCGCGGAAGGCAACGCCAATGATGGCAAGCCCCATGATCACATGAGATACGGAAAAATCCATGGCAATATAGAAGCTGAGATACATGGCGATCACCTGAAGCACGGAGGTTGCAAATTGCTTGAAAATGAGCTGGATGTAGGAGGGGAAAATTCCGCCGTCTGAGTTGATCAAGCCAACTGCGGCAATCGGAAGTCCCCAGCGCAGCAGAAGCATTTCAAAGCTGCGGCCGATCAGCCTCGCAAAAAGGGCGATATAGGCGATAAAGTACACTGCCAGCAGGAGAACGCCCCACAGATTGATCGTTCCCAGCGCATCCGACAGGTTTGCGATATCGCGCGTTTGCATCCCCTGTGCAAGACCTTTCACGGTAATGCCTTCCTCCGGCAAGAGCAGTTGCAGGAGCGAGGCGGGGTTAAAAATGTAGTCGTAGACATTGCCTATTTCCATATTGGTGTAGGCCATCCAGTAGTCGTACTTGGCCAGCCAGCTTTTGCTCTCCTCAAGGTGCTCTGCGGAGCGCAGATAGTCGCAGGTTTCCTGAATCTCGCGCGGCGTGATAGTGCCGTTGCCGTTGACATCAAAGCGGTAGAGCACGTCGTCCCACATCTGCTGTGCTTTGATGAGGTAGCTGTCGCTGTCCAGCATCTGAATGACTTCGGCCTTGCCCGGCCAGTGGGCGTCAATGGTCTGCACGATGCCGTTGCCAATGTCGGCGGTCGCTGACACGCCGACATTGTAAACGGTAGGAAATGCGAGAGATACAATAAGCGCAAGGCAGACGCCAAGCAGCATATGGTGCGGGGAAACATCGGAATCGCCGTCCCGCCAGAGGATGTAGACCTGAAATCCTTTCCAGAGGAATTTCAGGGCAACAAGCGTTACCACCGCACCGTAAATGTACATATAGATGTCGGAGATCAGCTCCAGCGTGAGCGGATTGTCAGAAATCCATCTGGCATTTTCTACGCTGAGCGACGTTTCCACGAGCCACGAGGTGGTATCTGTGACCCATGCGATCATCTCCGCAATCAGACGGATCAGAAGATCTCGCAGCGCATTATACATGGTGCTGGCCTCAGAGATAGTAATGGGAAACTGCCTTCAGGATTCCGCCGACCAGAGCGCCTGCGACACCGCAGATACCGGCAGTAATTGCACGTTTTTTCCACGACAGCGCATCTGCCTCGTTTGCGGTGCTGCGGCGGATAAGGCAGTAAACGACAGCCGCAATGCCTACTGTGAGGCAGAGACCGATCAGCCACGAGGTAAGATCCTCCAGCAGCTTCTGCGTTCCGGTGACGAGCTTGGAATCCAACAGGCCGCCTTCGTCTTCCTCTGCAAAAGCGGAAACGGCGGCCAATTTCCCGATGATCAGGGTGGATGCGGCAGCCAACGCACCGCGTGCTTTTTTGATAAGTTTCATGGTGTTCCTCCTTAGATAATGTGATTAGGTTTTCTCTGCCAGCTGAATGTATGGAAGCCAGACGTTCCAATAGGATTTAAGGAGCCTCTGCTCCGGACGGGAATTAAGGCGCTGCTCTAAAAGTGAAATGTTGTGAGCCTTGTCGCCCATGCCAAGCATGGCGTTGAATGGTGTTTGGGCGATATCCGGCGCACGGGCAATAAAGCTGCGCCCATTGCGCAGGAATAGCGGCCATCAGAGGACTGTCCGGCGGCAGGCTTTTCAGATACAGCTCCAGAGGCAGCTGGCTCTTGCTCCCGCGCGGCGCGCACATATTTGCAAGAAAAGCGCGGGCATTGGAAAGGTTTTGCTGCAAGGGATCCTGACACTCCAGACAGACTGCCAGAATCGAAGCGGTAAGTGCCGAACGCTGGCCATCCAGCCAGATAGGATCTGTGTGCTGAAAGGCCCCATCCGGCACGAGCATAGAGGCAATATCTCTTGCACGTTGTACAGCCAATGGCACATTGCCGAGGAGGACGGCGTCCAAAACCGGCTGAAGGAAATTGTAGCGGTTGCTTCTCACTGGATTCTTGAAGTCAATACAAATCACTTCATAACCAAGCCGATGCAGCAGCTCAGAAGTATAGCCGTAAAGCTCTCCCTTCGGATCGACCGCAATGATACTCTCTCCGGAAAATGCCTGAAGGATGATGCTGGGAAGTACGTTGCAGCGTGTTTTGCCGCAGCGTGTTGCTCCAATGATCAGCGTGTGGGTATCATCGGTGTTCAAAAGGCACTTGTGGCGGCCCTGCCAGCCAAGAAGAACACCGCCGGGTACGCTTTTTTCTTCGCCTTTCGGTTCTTCTTCAGGATCGAGCTTGCGCAAGGTACAGACGTTTCGAATCTGACGCTTCGATGCAAAATGCGCCGTTCCGTATTCACCGTGTCCTGCCGCTTCCGGAATACTGACCTCCGGGATGATTCGGCTGCTTCCCGTATGATAGGCCTCACTACCGCTGAACAGGCAGAATATCAGAAATACCAGAGAAAGCAGAACGAAGAGAGCGAAGAAAAGCCGTACCGAAGGAATCTGGACAACTGCATTGAACAGAGCGGATGGCCGCCATGAAAATGCTGCCCCACCGGAAAGAAGAATGTGAAGATTGTAAGCCGCAAGAAGCGATACTGCCGTAAAAATTGGAAGCAGCAGTAGGGTTGCAATGATTCTCTTTTTCACGAAATCCTCCTTTATAATTCGAATTCCGGAGTGTCCGCAAGGCTACGCTTTTGCTTTTGATCCTTGCGGGCTTCCTTGGAAAGGTCTCTTTTGATGTGCAGTTCGCCTTTTGCACGCTGCTGAGAGGTAGATTGTGCCAGCAACGCGATCAGTCGCTGCATCAGGTGTAAACAATGTGTCTGAGCCGCCTCCCAATTCCAGCTCTTATCCTCGTAGATATGCATTATGAGCTGCCGGTCAGCTTCCCTCATGGCAAAGGCAACAGATGCCCGGTAAGCAGCGGCGGCTTCCAAGTGGTCGGCAGCTTTTTCAAGCTGCCCCTTTGCAAAAGCGGAAAGCTGTGCCCGAAAGCGGGCATCCTCCAACAGACGTGCATGGAGCTCTGTACGGTAACTGCGGAAATCTTCACGACAGTTCAGCGCCTGCCATGGGATGCGTTCAGCCGGGAGAGAAGAGAGTAATTGGCCATAGGCAAGATCGTTTGCAAGCTGCAATTGCTGAGCAAGCCAGTTGTTTAATTCGGAGTAAGAAGTTGGAGCCTCCTGCCGAAGCTCCTGCATCATTACCCGAAGAATCTGCATGATTTCATTTCCAAAATCCTTTTGCAGCTTGCTTTCCGCCTTTTCCAACGCCGCCTGCTTTGAATCGGCACCGTTTCCGTATAGTTCACATACCTGCTGCACGGAATCCAGATAACGCTTTGCTTTTGCAGACATACAGGGGAATTCAAGGAGCTTTTGCGCAAAGGCGTCTACTTTCGCTTTATACTCCGGCGGAAGGTACTGGTATTTCAGACTTCCGCTGGAGGGCAGTGCCTTTAGAAGCTGCTGAAGATCTTCGGCCAGCACAGGAAATTGGGAATCCTTTATAGCGGATACGGTGGAAAAGGATGCCTGCGGATTATTCTCCAAAAACAGTGCTCGCAGTTCCAGCCGCGCATCCTTCAGGCCAGCTTTCCCTTCTTCCAGTGCGTTACGGATTTCATCCCCGTAAATGCTGCGGTTTAATCCGGCGCGGATGCGTTCGGCGGACTGCTGAAAGCGCTGACCTGAAATGAAGTCCTGCCGCGGCTCAATCCCTGCATCCCAGAACAATAGGTGAACGTGCGGATGTCCGTCCACACGGTGCATTGCGGCCATCCAGCGAAGATCAGCAGACGGAATCTGCATCTGCCGCGCAATCTCGCGGATGTTTTCGGTAACAAGCGGCTCCCATTTGGAGCGCTCATAAAACCCAAGCTCCCCGGCTTCCGGCTCCCCCAGAGAAATGATTGCACGGAAGATTGTGCGGCCGCGTTCAGATTCCTGCCGAAGAAGTGCCTTTGCGGCTTCAAGATCGTTCAAATTCGCCGCCCGCGTCCTCGGCTCAATCGCCCCCCAGAGCGAGAAGCCGCAGCCGGGATTGTAGACGGCGCCGGGACGGGTGGCAATGTATTGCAGATGCCGGACGTTCAGACCGGGAATAGATTCCGGCGGAACCTGCCTGCTGTCCGCATACCGCTGCTTGTAGAGAAATCCCATAGATTATTCCTCCTGCCTGTGCGCCATCCGCCCGACGGCTTGTGCGATCCATTCGTCAAGATCTGCCGATTTGGAAACCTTGAGATATTCAATGCCAAGCCGACGAGCACGACCGGCAATTTCGTCCAGATCGCCGCGCAGTGAATCGGGCAAGAGAAGTCGATCGGTATAAAGGGCCATAAAAAAGGCGGCTGCACCAATGTGCGCCGCTTTGGCTGAGATGCTGGCAAGCCGGTCAACTGCCGGTTGGAGCGAGGCTGCAACCGCATCCTGTACGATCTGATCCAGTTCTTTTACACCGGGGAGATAGCCGCCTGCGGCCAGACCCTTTTCTACAAGCTCCCGCAGCACGGCACTCATGCTTTTTCCGGAGGCCGCGCCAATGCTGCGTAGAATTTCATCAGTTTCTGAAGAACAACGAAAGGGAATGTACTTTGCGCGATGCCTGTCTTTTTCCATTTTTTCACCTCCAAGTAAAACAGGCCGCGAAGATGTCCCTTCACGGCCTGCTATGACGTTATTTATAATTCATAATTCTGTCTCTTCGGCCTCTTCCGGTACGTTTTCGTAGGTGCTGGAAAGATAGGAAGAAAAATCACGCAGCCATTTTGGAGCACGCTCTCCAACCCGGCGCAGTTCGCCGTTGGAGTATTCCGCTACCTTTTCAAATCCGTTTTCGTTGTCGAAAAAGACGGCCTCGTTGCAGTAGGGCAGAATGGCTGCCAGAGCTTCCCAGCGGCCGGAAAACCGACGGAGTACGTCTTCGCGGTCAATGTCATGTCCGCCGTGGTTTACGCGGTTCTGAATGCGGGAAAGGCTTTCTTCCACACTGTCGAGGCCAACATAGTAAAGCCGTACAAGATAGCCAAGATCTCTTGCCCGACGAGCGGTCTTTTCTGTCCGATAGCCGGAGAGGGTGGTTTCCTGCGTGAAGGATAATTCCCTCTTGAGGCAAAAGTCTATCTTACGAAGTGCCGCTTTTCCACCAGCCAGAAGATTACCGCCCAGCTCGGCAGTAATCTTATCTACGTCGATGATCATACCAAGATCTGTGCGGCTGTCCTTCAGGACGCCGGTCAGACTGCTTTTGCCGACGCCGTTCACACCGCCGATGATCGTATATATCTTCATGTGTCATTTCCTCCTGCTATAGCTCCATCCCATAGTCATTGTCATGGCTGCGCGGTTTGTTCTGAAAATGCTGCACCCTAAGAAGTTCAATTTCGTGCTTGAGGTGGTCGTTTTCCTGCCTGAGCTGATTATTCTGTTGTACGACTTCTTGCAGAAGATCAGAAAAGACGTTCAATCTCCCGACGGCATCTACAACGGATTTTTGGTTGGCATCGAGATTTTTATACGCGGCGTCGCGCTCTTCGCTCCGTTTTACTAGTGCACCAATGTCTTTTGCCAATACTACCTGTGCTTTACCGGACTCGTTATGGAATCGCTCGGCAGCACTCCTGATGTGCTCGTGATCGTCATGGAGCACGCTATTAGAAGGGTCCATTTTTTGATGTAACTTCTCAAATATTTTATCCGGCAGCTTCCTGAGAGCGAAAAGATAGACGGCAACGCTAGAAGCACCTGAAACCGCAATTGGTATAATGATATTCGTTACAAGGTTGATTTCCATATTGCTTTCGCCCTCCACAATAGCAGGAGCATTATCTGTATTTGGCGGATTGTGCGCACGTCCAAAAATGTGAAAGAGGAAGAGCCAGTATGGGGTGGAAATTGCGAACACCAGCAAATACAGCTTCCATAATCTCCTTTTTTCTTCCATTTTACCATCCTTTCAGAAAATCGTCAATAAAAAACGTGGAACATGAAGGAACACAAAAAAATGCCGGTGGAACACACGTTGATTGCTTTGCAATCAAGCGGTTTCTTGCAGCGTGGAACACGCTTTATCCTGCCGTTCCAAAAGCACTTCGTGCTTTTTCGGGGGTTAAGTGCTCTTGAAAGCGCTTAACATTGCCTCCGGCACGGACTAAAAGCAGAAAGAACAGCTTGTAACGCGGAAAATCGTGCCGTTAACCGGGGGCCTTCCTTTACAAAGTACCCCGGTTAAGCTCTCCTAGCCCTCCCATTCTTCCGCAAACGCCTCATCTGCGTCAGCCACATCCTGCGAAATAAGCTGAAGTGTGCCGCTGTCGGTACGGACTGCCGATGCGGCTTCTGACAGTCCAGAATTAAAAGGAGCGGCGGCCCGGCTCAATTCATCTGAAAATTGTTTTGGCAGGAAACAGCTTCCTTTTTTTATTGTGTCCCATTCTGAGATCGAACCGGAAAACTCAATGGTGTTGAGCTTGCCGCAGCCGTCAAATCCCCAATGCCCGATTCGCTGTAATGAGTGTGGGAGGGCGACAGTTTGCAATGCGGGCATCTTTTGAAAGCTGCGATTTCCTATTTCAGTAATGCCTTCAGCAACATGAAGTTCGCTGATATGTGCCCGGTATGGCCTGAGAGCGCGGGTACAGTCTTCTTCACGGACGCTGCCGCTTCCGTTGACAGAGAGATAATATCCGCCGCGCGCCCAGCAGTTCTTCAGCACAAAGGTGATGCTTCCGGCTGTAATTTCTACCGGTGCAGATAAATACGCAGCACGCTGCTCAAACGAAAACTCGCCCATAGCGAGCAGATAATCACTGATTTTCTCAGCGTCACGAATGGCCTCAAACAGTTCCTGCGGGTGATCCTCCAGAAGCCCGATCCAACCTTGAATGTATGCCTTATGCAGGTCAAGATTCTCATCCAGTGCTGCATCTTCCATTTTCAGATGCAGCGCCTGCGACGTGAAGGCACTTGCAATTTCTGCCCGTAATTCTTCTCTGGCATAGTTCTCCGTGCCGCGATCACCAAGATCGCGATTCAGGCGGCTGGGATGCGCTGATGCGTGCCCGCACTCGTGCAGGAAAGTGCATAGGTAGCCGTATGTACTTTCAAAGCTGCGCTCTGGCGGAAGTACGACCTTGTCCTCGGCTGGACTGTAATATGCCTGGCTGCCATGCTCTTCATAGGCAAGATGCATATTTTTCAAAATGGTATCTCGTTGATCGCGAACTGCGCCGACTTCAAAGCGCGGTGCTTCCGGCAGATATTCCGGGATGCCTATGATATCGGCAGCATTGAATACAGTGCTGATCTTACAGCGCAGGACGAGCTGTTCCATTCGCTCCGGCTCTTCGAGCTTGATTCTTCGGACTTCCTTCCAGCTCAGCATTTTCTGAATCTTTGGATCGACAAAGGCCCAGTATTCTACAGGGACGCCTTTTGCTCCCTTAGAAATGCTCCACCCGTTCTGCTTAGCCTGAAGAAAGGTGCACCATCTGGGGTCATCATAGCTGCGCAGCATCCCAACGACGGATAGTATAAGGTTATTTACACCTCTGTATTCTTTCAGAGTTGCTGCGTTGCGCGGCAATCTCTGATCCCATACTGCGCGCCATGGCAGCTTTTCTTCTTTCAGCCCCTGAAGAAAGAAATCAGTGAGCTGTTGGCGGGTTTTATTCATGATCTTCATTGTTCCATTTCCTCTTCTCCTGTAGTATCGAGGCATAGTGCCTCATTCCAGTCCTTACCCGCCGCAGGAAGCTCAATGTCAACATGGTAGCCGCTTTCCTTCAGCTGATCCTGTAAGCGTGATGCAGCATCGTTACCGGCAGTGTCATTATCCAAGCACAGTGAGATCTGACGTACTTCAGGGTGGCTGGCAAGATAGCGCCTCAACGGCTTGAAATTCAGCCCTTCCAGTGATAGATGATCGGCCCCTCGCTCTGCCGGTACGCTGGCAAGGTGGGAGGCTGCGTCGATTGCTGCCTCAAAAACACATACACGCTGTAGCCGGTTGCTGCCAATGCCCTTTAGAAGCCAACCGCAATCCTTTCGGCTGCCCTGAACGTCGCGCTTGTAGGGAGTTTCCGGATTCATGCCTCTGGCATAGGCTCCGGTAACGTTACCATCAAAATCACGATAGACAAATACGGCGTTGTGTATTTCCTTTCCGCTCTGAGTAGTAAAGACACCTTCGTACAGTGCATCCTCGCGGATCATATGCAGCACGATCCACTTGGGCAAATGCCGTGTCCCACAGAGATAGCCGAATAGCCGCTTGTAGTTTTCTGCTTTTGGCGGCAGCACAAAAGCGGCAGCATCCGCCTGCTCCGGTAGTGCAGTGGACTGCCCGGGAGGAATCCGTTTTGCGGTTGGCTCATTTCCAGCCAGCTCGCAGACCGCATCTGCAAAGTTCTTGCCTTCGTAGGCAACCATGAAATCCAAAGCGCCGCCCTGTAATCCGCGCGAATTCCAATACCATTGCCCGTTTGGCGTAAATATCATGGAATCGTGCTCCGCAAGGTGGTAATATCCGCCAGCCTTTATGAGAGGATAGCCCTGCTTCTGCGCGTATTCCAGTGCATTATTGTTTTCGTATTTTGCACGAAAATACTGCTCTTTGGTGTAATAGGTGTTGCCGTTTTTGCTGATGGGCATGTTGTCCCTCCTTCTCAATTTCAATAAAAAAGCCGCTCCAGACGGAGCGGCTTGGTGTATGGAACATCAGGGTGCGTTTTCTTTTTGTTTTTTACAATAGTATTCCAGCGCCTTTTGGATGGTTTCCTGCATCTCCTTCTGCCCGACATCCGGAGGGAAGAAGCTGCGTATTGGCTTGAGTTGAAGTTTTAATATGCGAGCGGCGCGCTGCACAGGCGCTTCCAACAGTGCGGCAATCGCTTCGGCATCCGGTTGTCGGGTGAGATCAGCATCCAGCTTCCGGAGCTCCAGCGCCTGCGCTTTGGAGATCCCGTGTTTGCTGGAACTGAGATATTCCAGCAGCAGCTCCTGCGTTGGACGGCAGAGGTAGGACAGCTCTACAGCGGTCTGTAGCCCGATTTTTTGGGCATCCGTTAATTCCAATAATCCATCGATCAGATACGTCAGCCGCACATATCGCTGAATCTGCGTCTGCCCTTCACCGACAATTCTTGAGAGAAGCTCTTTGCTATTCCATGGGCTATTTAACTTTTGTCCCACTTTTTTAGAATCTGCGCTGGAGGTAATGCCGAACTCCTGCGTTGATCTTTCAAGATCTACCAGATGAAGAGTTGCTTGTTCTCCTTGACGGTTCATGCGTTCCAACCAGAGCCTATACGCGCGGCCCTTTTCGGACGGCAGCAGTGTATCAAGGCGCTGTAGTAGATTATCTGTCAGAAGCAGATCAATGACAGCGTCATCATCTACATCTTTTACGATGCAGGGAAGCTCCTGATAACCGCAGCGCATGGCAGCACGCTTCCGGCAGTGTCCGCCGATAATCTGATAGTGTTCCTCAAAAGGGCGTACCAGAAGGGGAGAGAGGATGCCGCTGCGGCGGATGCTCTCGCTCATGTGCTTAATGCGATCTTCTGAAGCGGCTCGAAACGGGGCACCCTGCGCGTAAGAAGGGTGATCTGCCAGTTCTTCCACCGGCAGCATGACGATGCTTTCAACGCTTGCAGGGACGGTAAGTTCCTTTTGTGGCTCCATATTTGCCGCTGTGAATATGGCCTCCCAGTTATACTCCGCCATGATCTGCCTCTGTAATTTCTGACAGTTCCGGAACGCTGTTTTCGGCAGCCTCCCGTTGCTTTCCTTCGCCAAAATAAATGTCCTCGACGTTGATCTCCGTGCTGCGGTGCTTTGCGCCATCGTTGTCTGTCCAGCTGCTGCTTTGCAGACGCCCAGATACGACGGCCATACGTCCTTTGGCAAAGTATTTATTGACGAAAACTGCGGTGGATCGCCATGCCACGCAATCAAGATAATCCACTGCGCGCTCGCCGTTTTCCTGCTTGAAATCACGTTCGACTGCAAGCGTGAAGCGTGAAACGGCAATTCCGCTTGTTGTTGTTCTCATTTCTGGGTCGCGTGTCAGACGCCCCATGACGATGGTTTTATTCAGCATTTTCTGTACTCCTTTCGCGCTTGATGTAATTTACTGCAAGGGCTGCGGCGGCCTGAAGCAGCGCCGCCTGAAATGCTGCATCAACCGTCAGTCGTGCAAATTCTTCTTCTGAAAGACCTGTGCTTTGCAGAAAATCAGATTGTGAAAACTTCAGGTTGATGCTTGGTTCTTTCTTTTTTTCTCCTAGAAGTGTTTGTACTTCCTTCTCCGTTTTTGGCATGGCGCGGTGCAGCAACTGCGCCTTTGACGTGCTGAGCCGTATGCCATCTTCCTGTATCAGGCGAAAAACAATGTCCTGTATACTAAGAGGGAGAAAGGACAGCTCAACACCGGAGATCAGCTTGAGTTTCCCGCTGTCTACCATATTCAGAAAGTCCGGCGTTAAATAGGTCAGGCGAATGTAGCGCTGAATTTGCCGCGCGCTGTCGTCACTGCTTTCTGCTAACAGATCGCGACTCTTGGCCATGGAAAAATTGTGGCCAAGTTGGCCACAATTTTCTGCGTCTGTATCGGCAGCAGCAACTTTCCTCGGACGCCCTGCCGACCGCTTCATAGCCTCCAGACGCAGCTTGTAGGCGAAGGCTTTCTCACTGGGCAGGAGCGTTTGGCGTTGTTTGAGGTTGCTATCGACGAGTATTTGCGCTGCCTCGTCATCGTCCACATCCTCGACAATGGCGGGCACGGTGCGCAGCCCGGCCAGCTTTGCAGCCTTGCAGCGGTTATGCCCGGAGAGAATTTGAAAACGACCGTCCATTGGCCGCAGCCGCAGGGGAGTGATGATGCCATGCTGCCGGATATTATCGGCGAGATCTTCCAGCTCCGCTGGCGAGTAAGAACGGAACGGCTGCATATTGCCTGCCGCATCCGACCACGGCTCCAGCAGCTCCAGCGGCGCTTGTATCAGGCGGCTTCCGCTGGGGGTAAAGCCGCCGCCGAAGGTGTCCCGCCATTCGGTCGCGCCTCGTGCGTTATTCATAAAACCTTTTCCTTTCTTTACATAGCAAAAGGACAGTTTCGTTTGAAACTGTCCTTTTGTTCTGCTCTTTCATAAGCTGTTCGACATATCTGTGTCAGATACCTAGTTTTTTACGAATTCTTCCATCATCGCCCAGCTCATCAAGTATCTGTCGCCATTCTGTAATATTTGCTGCGGCTTCTCCTTCACTGAATTCTTCCTCTAAATCGCATTGAATAGACCGGTAGTACTCATGGTCTACAATCTCAAATCCGAATTTTGTATATAAATGTCGCAGCAGAAGTTCATGATCAAAATCAACGAAGCTGATTTCCCCTACAATCTTCTTGTATCCTTGCCTTCTGAGATATTTCATAACTGATTCCAGAAAGAACGTCCCATCCCCGTGACCCGGCATTTCAACGTGCCAGCCCTTCAATGTTGCGCTTTCCCCATTTCGTGCATACAGATACATAATACCGAGCTTAGAGAATCTTCCCAGCCCACGGCCAAGTAGTTTAAAGTAGATTTCATCAAGTGAATCGCCATAGAATCCAATTACTTCAAAAGGAGCAATTCTGTTTTTTGTTCTGCGCAAGGCAATAATGCCGCCTTTCTGTAGTAACTCTTCCAATTCCAATAAGCACTTCTCGTGGTACTCCATTTCTTTTGCTGTTTTTTCGTTGCGATGCACCAGATTAACATATTCCGAATTATCAGTGCAACTGAAACAATCTCTGATTCGCATAGTCCAGACCCCCCAAAAAGATAAAGTTCTCATGGGAAGAACGCATATCGTTTCATCAGGCACTGAGCGTTAAACAGGTTCTGGCGTTGCTCTGTGTTGGATGTTTCACGAAGTTCTCTTTCCAAGAAAGATAGATCCCCCTGAAAATAGCTGCGTCCTTTTCCGCTATCCCGCGCATAGCGATATGCTGCAATATAATAACTACAGCAATTCTTTCCACGGCGTTCTTTGCGCGGAATATCCCATAGGTGTATTTTACCACAAAGAATTGCATATGTATATCTTTCAAGCATTTTATCCGTCGGTAAAATTGAAATCATATGCGCCATCATTCGCCCTCCTTTCGTTTCTCCTCCAAGTACTCATTTCTCCATTCTTTCCAAGAACTCTACCGCGAACCGCTCATACTGCTGGCCGAGCTTGCTCCTGCTGCCGACCAGCGGCGTGTGCGTGCCGGTGGATTTGCTGGCATCAATGCTGCGGCGGATGCCGTTTTGATAGACATAATCGGGATATTCCAGGTGCAGCAGCGCAACCACGCCGTCACTGGTTGTTGTGCGTGTGAGCATGGTAGGCAGCAGCCCCAGCAGTTGCAGCCGCGGATTGCCCTGCTCACGGATGAGGCGGATGAGATCGAGCATATCGGCAAGGCCGTCAACCGCAAACTCCTCGGCCTGCACCGGCACGATCACGCCGTCTGCCGCAATCAGCACATTGGTCAGCAGGATGCCCATGCTGGGGTTGCAGTCGATCAGCACATAATCGTAATCCTGCAGGGGGAGCAGCTCCAGCACGTCTGCCAATACGCGCTCCCGAAACATGGCCTGTGCCAGCACGAGGTCGGCTTTTGCCAGCTTCAGGGAGGCCGGGATATAGTCTACTCCGATTGCGCTGTGCCGGATAATGCTCTCCACCGGAATCTCCGGGTAATACTGCGCTTTGGCAAACAGGCAGTCGGCAATGGTCGGCTTCTCATCGTAGGTGTGGCCGATGTACTTTCCAAGATGGCACTGCGGGTCAAAGTCGATGCAAAGCACCTTTTTGCCGTGCTGTTGCAGCCCCACGGCCAGGTTGAGTGTAGTGGTCGTCTTTCCGACGCCGCCCTTCTGATTCGCAATTGCAATGATTTTCATATTTTCCTTTTCCTTTCTTTTTGTCGCGTTGAGATCATTTTTTTCTGAGTCTGTCTGCTTCCCTCCACGGTTCTGGCGGGAGCTGCGGCCAAACCGCCGCAGCTCCATGGTGAAATTACTTCGTCGCGCGGCGCTTTTTGTCCGCAATGGCGATCATCAGCGCGCCCAGAGCAGCTGCACCGCAGAGGATGCTCCACGGGAGGATATGGCTGCTATCGCCGGTCTTTGGGGTTTCCGGCGGGGTGATCGTTACGGTCTGCCCCTCGTCCTCGATGTCGGCGTGGACGGCAAGCAGCACCTTTTCGTGATAGACGGCCTCGAATACCACGATGTCCGTTTTTTCCGAAATTCCGGCAGCATCGAAGGTGAATTCCACTTCGATCTCGCCGTCCGGCTCGTCCGGCGTGAAGGTCACTTCCGAGGTGATTTCTTTTCCGTCCAGAAGGAACGCCTTGCCGGTGGCCTTGTCCATCAGCTTGCCGGTCAGGGTGTACTCTTTGCCGGGGATGAGGTGCTTATAGCTCACGGTGTCCGTCAGCGTGATGACGCCAGCAGCTCCCACGGCTTTCTCGCCGTCCACGGTGGCCGTCGTGTGGATCACCGGAATCCGATAGTTGACCGCAATGATCTCCAGACGCTGCGCGTTCTCAGAGATCGTCACGGGATAGATTTTTTCGTTGGGGAGGAAGCCCTCTGCCGGTTTCAGCTCCTTGATGATCCAGTCGCCGTAGAGGACATTTGCAAAGGCAAACCGGCCATTTTCGTCCGACGTGGAGAGCTGCACTGCGGTTTCCTTTGTAAATTCGGTTTCATCGGCCGCGAACAGCCCGAACACCGCGCCGGAGATTTTCCCGCCGTCCGGATCGACCTTCTTACCGTAAACCGTGCCGCGCTTGATCACATTTTCAAACTTAATTTCTGCTACAGCGTCCGCCTTGACGGTTATAGTTTTCGGCTGCTGCGGGGCGTAGCGATCCGGCGCGTCCTGCTCGGTGACGGTGTAGGTGCCGGGCAGCAGCTTTTCCAGCAGCAGCTCACCGGCGTCATTGGTGGTGGCCGTCTGATCGTAGCCATTCGTGCCGGTCACGTGGAAGGTGATTCCGGCTACGACGCCATCTTCGGACACCTTCTTGATCTTCAGGTTTCCTCGCTTCAGGACGTTGGAAAAAGTAACTTCGGCCGTCGCATTGGCTGTGACGGTCACGGTCTGCGGCTGCTGCGGCTCATAGCGATCCGGCGCGTCCTGCTCGGTGACGGTGTAGGTGCCGGGCAGCAGCTTTTCCAGCAGCAGCTCACCGGC
>ENA-UOJL01000537-UOJL01000537.1-human-gut-metagenome-genome-assembly--contig:-P47-NODE-537-length-53536-cov-7.645650_pt1 | contig 53536 bp, 56 predicted proteins | sample MGYA00242347_ERZ723894 | MGnify/ENA metagenome assembly ERZ723894
TGAATTACTGTATAAGGCTCATAATGGTATCTGGGAAAATGATCTGGTAAAAGAGGATTGGGGCGATTGTATTGGAATTGTCCAATATGGTTTGCATGGAAAAGAGTTTGGATGGTATATCAAATGGCTTTCCCCTAAGGCAAATGGTTTTCGTGAGGATATCCCTTATTGGTTAAATGAAATTACGGTAATTGGAAACGGCATTGATAATGCTGATGCAATTATGAAGATTCAAGCAGGTGGCGGCTTAGACGAATTGTAAACTAACTTGACTGAAAGCGGAAAAAACTGGTAAAATATAAGGAGACTAAAATGAGTAAAATTATTGATATTAAAGGAAATGAAACGAAAAGCCCTTCTAAACCTTTGTACAATTATGCAACTTTTTTAAGAGATAAAGCTGATATTCTTGAATCTATTTTAAGCGAGGGTGAAGAAGGCCTGAGGGCTGCAGCTGAGAAAATTGGTGTTGATGCTTCCAGATTTACTATTTCACAAGAGGATTGTGATAGATTTCTTGATGCGTATGAAGAGACTCCGTTTGCACCTTTAACATACAAAGGTACAGATAAAGGCAATAGATACACGATTTCACTGGCTTGGGTTGGAGATGGAGATGCAGAATCACAAATAGAAAACAGTGAAATCCGTCACCTGGAAGTTAGCTCTATCAAGAAAATTGATAAAGATAATAAGGTATATCTTTATGAGTTTTCTGAGGAATGTTGGGAATATAATGGTAATTCAATACCATGTAAACAGGTAGGAGAATCACTGAAACGTGGAGGAGCAGAGGGGGATATTGCACACGCATTTCTCGCTTGCTGTAATAATTTTTCTGATTCTTTATATGTAGACATCAAACATAAATATAAACCATTGATTGATCTGTATGAAGAGTTTGATGTCTGGCTGTTACCAGTGTTTGAAACTTCTTCGAGGATGGAAAATGGGAAAGTGTTCATAGAGCCTGAAAAATTATTCTTGGAGCCAAGAGAGCCCTGGCATCTTGCATTTAGGGTGGGGCTGGAAAATGGGGAGTTTGTTCTTTTCCAGTATCTTGTAAAGAGAAAATTTGACCCATGTGATGATGTTATTGGAGCAAATAGGGAACCAAGGGCCGTTCTTTATGAAAAGGAAATTGGCAGAACACAGGATATAGAGGTGATAAAGACTATTGTCTATGCTCTTGTCAACAGAGATGAACAAGTTCTTACCTTACCATTATCATTGACACAGCTTCGAGATGTAAGAAACAACTATTTCTTTGACTGTGATTCTCTGGCTGTAGGTTCATTTGACAATAGAGAGCTTACAGCTATAGAAGCGAGAAACCTTAGGGAATATCTGGCGGCAACAAAGGTTCGGAAATAAATGGATTGAGGATATTTATGTATAAAGCAATTTGGGCAGCTATTGCGCTGACCATGGCTGTGAGCCTGGGAAGCCACGGGAAAATTACAGGCAGGATTGATGACTTTGTGCAAGATACAAACCGGAATGAAGTTTCTGCAAGCAATACGAATGCCATTGCAAAGGCACTTGGAACAGATCCGGGAGAACGGAACATAAAATATATTCTTTTGACGCTTGATACACTTGAAGCTGGCAAAATAAAAAGTGCAGAATATCAGGCAGAAGAAAATGCTATTGACGTGATTTCCGAGAATGGCATCAGCTACCGGCTTTATTTATCCAGTAATAGAACAGTTGATTCTGTAAAAAATTTAGATTCTGGCGAATGGCCTATTCAGTCTAATTGGTAGTGTATTTGTGGAGGACGTGTTCCTCCACTTTTTTTGTGCGTCCACTAGCATATTAGAAGTGAAATCCATTTGAGAATACAGGGGAGGAGATGAATATCAATCGTCACACGTAAGCATTCCAGATAAATCTAATGAGTTAGAATCATTATTATCTGCAAGTAAATACATAAAACTGTAAAAATCTTCTGTGGTCATTGCATTAATCTGATTAAAAATGGATTGCTTCATATATTCTAAGTTGGTCATGACTTTTTTCTCCTTGTACTGAATTTTTATTTTGGTAATATTATAGCATTTTTGAGCAAATATCAAAAGTCTTTTATATAGACTATCTGGATGCCATGTCTGGATGTTTTTCTTGTATGAAAATATACCAGGGTATTAAAGAAAATGGCATATTAAGTATAAAAAGGAATTTTGGAGAGAGTTTATGAAAATATTATCCTGCGGTGCAGGGCAGCAGAGTACAGCTTTGGCCCTGATGTCCTGTGAGAATGCAATGAGCGAAAAAATTATATATCCATTGGTTCCAGTATACGATGCAGTACTATTCTGTGATTTAGGAGGGGAGCGAGAATGGGTATATAAGCAGGTAGCTTTTATTTCTGAGTGCTGCCAAAAGGCAGGAATTCCGTTCTATATTTTGAAAAATAAAAATCTAAAAAAGGATTACATGACGAATTACGGAAAGGCAAGAGTATGCACGATTCCGTTTTGGAGTATTGATGAGAACGGAAAAAAGGGTAAAATGACCCGGCATTGTACTATTGATTATAAAATTTTGCAGATGCAGAATTTTGTGAGATGGGAACTGTTAGGGTATAAAAAAGGTCAGAGGACAAAGCCGGAGGATATACAGGCTCATGAAATGCATATTGGTTTTACTTTCGAAGAGCAACAGCGGATTTTTGACAGTAAACACAAGTTGTTTATCAATAAATTTCCCATGGTAGAGATGGGGCTGACCCGGGCCGATAATTATGCTTATGTGAAAGAACGCTGGGGGTTAGAAACACGTGGCAGTGCCTGTTTATTTTGCCCTTATCACTCAAATTATTTTTTTAGGGAATGCAAGGACACTTGCAAAAAGGATTACCAAACAATCTTAGATTTTGATGAGTTGCTGGCACATGGAGTGCCTGATAAAAGAATTGGGGTTCCAAACAGCAAGGTATTTATCAGCCGTAGTCGAAAAAGAATAAAAGATCTCCTCCCTGAAGAATGCAATGATGCGGAACATTTTGCTTATAGAGGAGAGCAAATCTGGAATGGGTTCTAAAAATATATGACATACGAAAAATACAATGTTATAATGTGCTTATAATAAAAAAAGGGGATATTATGTATGGGAAAAAAGAATCCAAAAGTTGTAAAAAAAGACTCCATCATGGATATTTTTGATTTTTTGCGGGAGGAAACGGTTGAGGATATTTGCTCTAGTGTAGAAGCATTAAACTTTTCAGACGAAACGGAACAGGAATATGAAGAATTTAGAAGAGAATCCAGAAAGAAACGAAATGTAGAAAGAGAAACGCTCATTGAGTTTTCTCAAAAAATGCTCCCGGAAGTATATAAAATATTAGATGAACGCTTGTTTTCGATATATACGCATGAACTGGAAACCCCTGATGGTAGTATTATTAGTCTGCAAGCTGAAAAAGAAGAGGAAAATGAAAAATTAGTGGGACAGGTAACGATTCTTTTTCTGTACAACAGGGTAAAAAGAGGGGAATTTACAATGCGGAAGGCTGCTGCCATAGCTGCAAGTAGGATCATTGATAATATGTATGAGATGGTAGAATGACAGTTGCTTGCCACAAAATCCAAAGGTTTTCCCACTCATATTTGGGGATCGATTAGCATACCAATAGATGATAGCTCCTATCTTTTAGTTGGGGTGGTACGAACCGGATACTGTATTTTCTAAAATATTACATATTACAGAAAAGCAAATTTAGGGGGGAACGTATGATGCAATTAGTAAAAAAAGAAAAAACATTATCTCTAGCATCTACGATTATGCTAACTGTATATTCTGTAATTATGGTTTTTGCTTGGATCCGGATGCTCATGCTTAGTTTTTCCTTGTCTGATGCAGCTCTGGCGGGAAGTGAAATTGTTAATGATTCGATTAAAATAGGAAATGGAAGCGCCGCTGGTGGTATGGATTATGCTCTTCCTGGAATATTAACTGGAGGATTTCTTTCTGTATTTGGAGGTATTGCATGGGCTGTGATCTTGGTCATTATGATCACCTTTTTAGCAGTATGTGTAGCCTATGTTGCAGTAACAGTGGTTTCTTATTTGCTTATAAAAAAGGAAAAGTATAAAGCAGATGCTTGGGCTAAAATTGTTTTATTTGGAATAACATTTTTGGGGCTGCTTATCATATTAAATCCTTCTGGTATGGAACTGGTTTTCCTTATATTATTGACAGGAATTCCGATTTTTTTATCGGTTATGGTGTTGGTGATAGAGCAAAATAAATAAAGTTACGGAGAAATCCGGCAGGAAAAATTTTCTGCTGGATTTTTTTATACAAGAAGAAATTTTAACGATTTTCCTGATTTCAAATGACATATTAATTACAAATAAAAATCAGGAGGAAAAATAGATGTTAGATTTTAGAAATTGTTCAACAGAAACATATGACTATGCAATGAGAAAAAAGGATTCTGATGTTACAGCGATTCCACAGAATGTACTGTATGTATTATACACGAAATACAAATCAGAATCGGTAAAATTATCTGCAACCAACCGTGTCCTGGCATCTGATGCGAGAAGAAGAAAAAATATGTATTGGAAGGAATTATGCAGGAGAAAAATGGAAGCATGAGCGAAGTCAGGATCATTGTGATGGGAAGCAGGGATTTTAAGTACTATGCAGTGATATCAAAAACTTTAGATAACTTCATATCAAAATTACCGGCAGATAAAAAAGTTGTATTGGTAAGCGGTACCTGCCCCGGTGCTGATATGTATGGGGAAAGGTATGCATACGAGCATGATATCGAAGTAAGGGAGTTTCCAGTAGAAAAAGAGGTTCACGGTCCGACAGCAGTAAAAGTGCGAAATAACCGGATGGCAAACTATGCAACAGCTGATGGCGCAATGGGAGTTTTGTTTGCGTTCTGGAACGGGAAGTCTAGTGGAACAAGGGATATGCTAAAAAAGGCCAAGGAACATGGAATGATTGTTCATAAATATATAGTAGAGTGAGGAAAGTAAAAATGCAGCAGTTATTTCCGGAATCGGATAAGACAGTATATTATAAAGGAAAACAGTATATTGAAATGTCGGCAGAAGAAGTTCGGCATCTTCCAATGGAAATTATTATTAATGTAGCAAGTATGGATCAAACCAATGGTGGAATAAAGAATACCACAGAATATGTTACCGGCCTCCGGTATGGACGTATGGTATTATGGCTCCTTCCATTCAGGGATACGTTCATTAATATTGGTGAGTTTGCAGGAAGAAAATATCTATATAAAACCGGGTGTTAGGTTCAATCCTGGATTTCCAAGTAAACTAATTTCTTTTGTTTTCTACATATTATTAATGATAGCAAAACATTAGAAAGGAGTGCTTTTTTTGAGTAATAGGGAGCCGACTTTGTATATCCATTTTTATTCAAATAAAAAGGGGAATCCAGAGGTTCGCAGTATTGAATTTTTGATGGCAAACAGGAAGAAAAAGAAATTATCTCTGGAGAAATCCAGGATGGTCAGTTTAGAAGAGAGCGAGGATAGCACATACAGATATGAGTATACCGTGGCATTTTATCCGGCTGGAGATACTATTTGGTGGTATGTAGGAGAAAAATTGGCACAACTTCCAGAAAACCAGAGGAAAAACCGAGAGACAGATGTAGTGGAATTTGTCCAGGACTTATTGAAACTTACTGAGATTTCGATAGTGGATATAGATACAGATGAAAAATATATGGATGTTTCGGTTAGATCAATGGATATTATTGATGGTGAAAAATCATATTTCCTAAATATGTATTGAAATGCTGTTTTTTGATTTTTTCTACATATTATAAATGGAGCTACAAAACTTGCTCCTATTTTTCTCTTTCCCTGTAGGCGGCGGTATCGTTAGGTATCCGCCGCCATTATTATACTGAATTTTGGGAGGATGTATGAGTGATCGAAAGGAAATAACAAAATTTTTAGGAAATCTTTTGGAAAACCAGTATTTTTCTGGAATAGGAAAGTATTGGGCGAAAGAGGTAAGTGTTGATTTCGGCAGTACCGAGAAAGCTAAAAGAGTTGATTATATGCAGTTTGTTCCAGAAAACCAATGCTCAGTGTCTGCTTTGGAAAAGGGAAGCTTTTTTTGCTATGAAATAAAAAGCTGTAAAGCTGATATATACAGTGGAAATGGAATGAACTTTCTTGGTGAAAAGAATTATATTGTTACGACAGCACAATGTTATAAAGAAATATATCCAGATTTAAAAAATCGAAAGCTTGACAAGTATATAAAGGAAAATTATCCAGATTCTTCTTTGCATTATGGAATTATCGTAGCAATTCCGACTTATTCGGAGATCGGGGAAGAAATAAAAAATCCAACGAAATTCGATTGTAAAGAAGGTGAGTGGAAGCTGTGTGTTGCAAAACGCTGCAGCGCAGGACTGAGAAAAAAATCATTGGTGGAGATGCTTTTTTGTATGTTGCGTAGCTGCCAGCACTGATTGGTCCGCTAGGTGTGAACTACCCATTTCCTAAAGCCAGTGGGATTGCGATAGCCTTATTTCAAAAGCGTACTGGGCATCATGAAGTTTTTTCTTGTATGAAAATGAGGCAATATAAAAGTGTTCCTACATATTAGATATGTAGCTATTATCAAATAATAATAAAAGTTTTTGTGACGAAGGAGGAAAACTAATGGATGAATTTTGTATCAGCTGGACGAAAAAAAGTGAATATGCCGAGGTTTCAGCACCAAACGGGTCTGCGCTTAAATCAAAAATGCTTAAGTATAGCAAAGAGTATCCTGACGAAGTAAATAATGTCGTTATAAACAAAGACGGCTCTTTATATTGTCATATGCCAATCCCATATGCCCATGTTTCACGTCCAAGAAAACTCTCTGAAAAGCAAAGAAATGCAGCAAAAGAACGATTCCAAAAAATGTGGGCGGAGCGAAAACGCAAAGAAACTGAAGAAACAGAGGTTGACATGGAAACTGGCATGGAGATGCTTGACGAGATCCTGGACATGGAACTTCTGGATGAGACGGATGAGGGCCGTGAGGAAAAAGAAAATGATTGATATGATACAGGATGGAGTAAGAGTATTTCACCTGCCAGACGATAATTTCTGTTTGGCAGATGAAAAACATCGGAGTCCCTTGGATATGGAAGAATGTCCAAGGGGAGAAGAGCATTGTACAGGAGATTATTTTTACTATTCTGAAGACCCTAGGGATCGGAAAAAATAGTTTGACGAAAAGGAGTTACGATGGGACTAGGAATATCAGAGCAGCTTTTAATAAAAGCTGTTGCAGAAAACGATATAAGAGATGCTAAAAAATACGCTCTTGCGGCATTAAAAAATGATACGACTCAGAAAAACAGATATTTTGTAAATAAATATACCTCCATTCTGACTATGGAAGGGAGTAATTTTTTTGAGCTTCCTTCGGACCTGAAAGATATTCTGATTTGTGAAGATGTTTCGCTTACTTTCAAAGAGGGAAGATATTACGTAAATCAAAAACAGCAGAAATTAGCAGAAAAGATATTTCGTATGTCTGCTGTAAGCCAAAAATTGATGGAAATGCAGATTCCATATAAAAATGCTACTCTGCTTTATGGCCCGCCGGGAACCGGAAAAACGATGTTTGGGAGATACATCGCATTTAAGAAGAAATTGCCATTCTGCTACCTAAATTTTTCAAGAGTAGTAGACAGTTATTTAGGTGCTACTTCAAGAAATATTGCAAAAGTGTTTTCCTTTGCGGCAACGAACCCTTGTGTATTTCTTCTGGATGAAGTAGATGCAATTAGCTGTAATCGTGCCCAGGGTATGGGCGGCGGGGCAGATAAGGAAATCGGAAGAGTCACGATAACGCTCATGCAGGAGTTTGATAAACTGCCAAATGATGTAATTGTACTGGCTGCGACTAATAGGCTGGATATTCTTGATAAGGCGTTCATAAGTCGTTTTGCAATCAAACAGAAAATGGATCCTTTTTCTATTGAGGAGAACCGGCAAATGGTCTGCAAATTCCTCAATGATATCGGATATGAGTTTTCCGAAAATGAAATTAAGTGTGTGATTGGAGAAAATAGAGATCAAAGGGAAATTATGAGCCAAGTAGTACAGTTGCTGGCCGAAAAAATCGCAGAAGAAAAGTTACGGAGGAAGTTTTGAAAAGTATAATTTTGATTTTTGCAGTTGGAATCACTCTCAATACCGCCGGATGCGCATGGAAAGTACCGGAATTTAGGAAAGTACCAGAATTGACGCAGGAAAAGAAGGATTTTCTTGCAAAGATGTCTGTAGATGAAGAGCGTGTGCAAAATGGAAAATTGTATGATTGGCAAGTAGAAGCGCTACGACAATATGATTATGCAATGGGATTTTTACAAGAAAAATATCCATCGCATACATTCAAATTTACATTTTATAATCCCAAAGGGAATGTTAATCCATTTTCCTATTTCTTATTTAAAGCAGATAACAAAGATGCTCTTTTTAATCTGTATTTATACATAGATGATAATCATACTTACAGTTGTAAAGATAATTACTATGGTGAATTATTGAAGGATAGTTATAATGCAGCTTTTTTGAATTTTTTACAGGAATACTTTCCAGAATGCATAGGAGTATCGTGCTATTTTACTAATATCATGGGTGAAGAATGCGATGAAACACTCACAGGAAAAGAAGTGTTGGACGGAAAACTAAAAATTTCTAATACATCATATATTTATGCGGTTCAGCCAGATAATTTTAGTGCAGATATTCTTGCAGATAATATAGAAACGTTTATCAAAGACAATAAAATATATGGTTGTTATTATGTAAATATCTTAAATTCTGCTCCAGACCAGTCTTATAGTGGTGATAGCTTAAGAAAGTATGTTAGAGAAAAAAATGAAATGGTAATAGCTCAACGGGAAGTGAATATGGAAAAAGCCGAGCATTAAGAGAGGGTAGTCAGCCCTCTCTTTTTGATGAAAATCGGATAATAGCAAAAAGACATATTAAGTATGAAATGAAAATTTTGAGTAAGGGAGGATAGCAGATACGTAAAAAAAAATGCTGAAAATATTATGGAGGAACTTGCTATGCAAAAGTATCGATCATCAAAGAGAGGATTGACCTTTTCTATTGATCCTGAAGAAAAATATTATCCTGGCAGTCACTACATCTACGAAGTTCGGAAAAATTGTATTATTATTCGTCCTTCTGATAATGGGATGACTGTATCAAGAAAAAAATCTGGAAATAACATCAGAGCGCTTTTTGACATTCGTAGGAAAGAAGTCCGGGATGCCGTGTCCCACTGCAGTTATCTGGAAATGGAGATAAAAAAGGATCGAATTGTGATCCGCTGTATCCAGGAAAACAGGAATAAAATTGTTTCCATGGAGGAAGTTCTAAAGGAATTTTCTATTTCTAATACTGTATTAAAACTGGCAAGTGGGTTAGAAGGGCAAATTTCCTTAGCTGAGTATTTTGGAACTATTGGTGGTTTTGAAACATATGAACAGCTCCCGGCGGCAAGAAAAAAAGACATTGAAAAAGTGTTTACGGTAATGTCATTGTTTTCTGGGGCTGGAATGCTCGATTGGCCTTTTTATAAAGATAACTGCTTTAAGATTGACTTTGCCTGTGATTATGACAAAGGGGCGTGTGAATCCTATCGGGAGAATATAGGTGACCATATTTTATGCGGTGATGTAAGAAATGTTTCTGGCTATAAGGATCCGTACAATCTTATAATTGGCGGTCCATCCTGTAAACCATTTTCTTCAAGTAATCGTAGGAAACGTCTTGCAGAGCATGAGGATGTGGATCTGGTCAACGAATATATTCGGATTACGAAGGAAAATAAGCCTGAGATATTTGTGATTGAAAATGTACCTCAATTTCTAACCTGCCAGGATGGTATACACTTAGCCCGTGTAATGGATAAGCTTGGAGCAGATTATGAAATTACATCCAGCGTTATTAAAGACTGTGATGTTGGGGGATATACCTTGCGGAAGAGGGCTGTTTTGATTGGCTCCAGGATCGGAAAGGTGATTTTACCGGCTCTTAAATTACGACCCTTGAAAACGGTGCGTGAAGCTTTGGCAAAAGTGACTTCGGATTGGTTCAATTTTTATGATCAGACAAGAAGTAAACCTGAAACAGTGAGTCAGATGGCTCTTGTAAGGCCAGGGCATAATTACAAGGATATTCCTGCGCTTAGAAATAAGCCAGATATGCATTCTGATCGTTATTACCGGTTGGATCCGGATAAGCCTGCGCCAACTATTGTGAATTGGAGAAAATTGCCACTCATTCATCCAGCGGAGAACCGGACACTTACCGTGGCAGAAGCATCTGCTCTAATGGGGTTCGGTGAGGATTTTCACTTTTGTGGAACAATATCCGAACGGCAGCAACAGTGTGGAAATGGATGTACATATGCTATTGGAAAATTAATCAAGGAAACTGTTAAAAACGTACTGATTCAGTACCATGCAAAACTTGCATAAGGAGAAAAATATGGAGAAAAGAAACGAAAGCAATATGCTTATTAAAAATGACTTACAGACTGAAATAACTAGACTGAAAAAGGTAGTCCAAGATCAGAAAAACGAAATTGGGAAATTGAAGAGGGGAAATTCAGCCTGGATTCCTGTCAGCTCGGGAATATTCCCAAGGGATAAAGAAATTGTGCAGGTGACTTATCTTGGCTTTAGTGATGAGAAGCCCTGTTGTGAAGCATTTGCATTTAGAAAAAATGGAGATTGGTATTGGTATTCAAAAGGGACTAGAATTACAGTTAAAATTACAGCCTGGAAACCAAAGTGCAAGGCGTATGAAGAAAAAGAGATGTATGATGGAATTTTTAAACTAGCCGGACTTATTAAGCTTATGGCAGAGGATGTTTCAAAAGAGGATAGCTGGTGGAAATGTGAATATATTGGACCAGCAATAGGTCTGCGGGAAACAGAAAACTTTTGGGATGAAATCAGTGTAACTGATGACAGTGGTTACCGTTCCATAACACTTGGGGATACTAAGGGGCAACATATCAAAGGTGTTCATAGATATATGCTTCTCTATAGTGAAAATTACAACTATGCCGATGAGAAATGGAAATATCCGTGTTTTCCATCTGTTGAGGAGATTGCAGAACGCTTGCAGTTGGTTCTGGAAAAAGTCCCGCTGATTCCACTGGAATTGAATAACTGTGATAGTGAGGAATTCTGGTATGAAAATAGAGACGAAGATTCTCTACAGTATTTCTCTGATGTTGTCAGAGAATATGCAGATAAAATCGCAGCTGATCCAAGAACAGAGGAAGAAATATTTTCAGATATTGAATGATTGTATTTGCTGAAAGGCCGGGATTCCGGCCTTTTTATTTTGAAATGATTTCGTAACTGATAGAAAAACATATTAATACTGAAATGATTTTATGATAAAAGGAGGAGCTAAAAATATGGGATAAAATTTATTTGACAGAAAAATAAAATTTGTAAGGAGGAACTTTTTATGCGGTACTATAGCACAAAACGTCCTGTTACACCTGGCAGTTATCCGAAACAAAAGTTTGCTGTAAAAATTCATAATTTTGAGCAGAAAACATTTTGTAAAGAAATTGGCTGCGAGGCTTGGGGATATATTGAGTACGGTATCGAACTACCGGAGGCAGACATTGAAGACTATGAACTGCTTTCAGAAAATTTAAAAACTTTTTGGGCAGTGACAACAGCTTTTTATGATGATGGGAGAGTCGTGGCCAACATCACAAATAAACTTATGGCGGCTGTGAAGCCGGAAAATTCCAGCAAAAGTTTAAAAAGAAGTGATGTATATACAGAATGGTTTGAATCCGAACAGGATGCAGCTGAATTTGTACAGGATGCCAGGTGTTGTTGCTGAAAAATATTGTAGGAGGAAACCGAAAAATGAAAATCAAGTATGCCATATATAAGGGTACTGTAGGATTATATGCAAAAGAGTTTTTTGATAAAATTGATCCTGAACTGTTTGAAGCCCGAGGAGTGTTGGGCTGGTACAATATAAAAGAAGAGAATCTTCCTATTGTGGTGAATTCTTCAGGGGGAAGATGTCCCTTTTATCCGTTAGAAGATAATTTTGTAGAAATCATTGAGGTGGATGAAGATGATGAACCACTCACAAGAGAACAGTGTTTCCCGAAAAACTCTCCAGAATTTGAATTTGGCTGGATTTCACCTGAAGGAGATACTTATAACACTGGTTTTGAGGGACATTACCAGGCAGCTGTAATGATATGTGCAGAGTTTGGATATAAAAGTCATCTGGAAGAATTACAGCTTGAAGAAAAGGGCTGGATCAGGATATCAAGAGATGTTCCATATACCTATGAGACTCTGCATAAACAGCACATCTATAGCAGCGGCCTTAGAATGACAAAGAAACAAGCTGACACGCTGATTGACTTAGGGTTTAGCGCTGATGAAAATTTTAAGGTACTGTTAGAGGTAAATGAAGAAAGGTGGTAACATGGCCGATACAAGATTTGCATTTGCAGATTTATCACAGGAAGAAATGCTCCTGCTTGTCAGGGATATTCGAGACTCGAAAAGAAATGGACGCAGGGCAGAGAAGCTGGTTCCATATGCCAAAGAGATATATGCAAAGCTTAATGTGGATACTGAAAATCCTACTGTCACGCTGAGACAGTGCCTGGAAATTGCGCAGTCCTATTTCTTGGAGGAGTTGTTTGAGAGAATCCTGAATGGAATGGTTTCTGTTAATACAGAAGAGTCTCGTTCAGAAGTTTTATTAAAAAATTCCGTAGAACATATTGTGAATTTTGAAGACGATATGGCAGAGACAGTTCTGAAAAAATTGGGATTTACAGAGGCTGAAATGGAAAAGTATACAACTGAGGCTCTTTAATGTGTGAAAGGGGAAACCTATGATATTTTATATTAATGGCATTTGTAGTAATCGAATATCTGGACTTAGTATTGCTCGTATAGAGTTTCCTGAAAGTTCCGGTATTTTGGATGTGGATTGGGACGAACAGGACTTTTCGATTACGGACGGCATATTTACTTCCCGTTTAAAAGGCGTTTATTTCAACGAGGAGTATGCAAATGGAAAAGGTGCTATGATCAAAGACTTATCTGCAAAAATAGGATTTGAGTTGCATGAAGCTGATGGAAAATTTACTGAGACTGATGATTTTCCAGATGCGGTATACATGGAATTGTATAATTCTATTGAGTGTACAGAGTTTTTGATTGTAGATGATGAAGAGAAATATTCTATAACTTTTTCAGAGGAGAAATTTTTATGAGTAAAATCGATTTACAGGCGGAGATTAAGGCTATTCAGGAATTTGGAAAGGAAGCAGAAAATTTAATTAACAAAATGAACGCTTCCGCAGAGAAAATTAATGAAGCTAGTAACCTGGAAGTACAAAGAATAAAAAAACAGATTGAGCGAGATTTGGACGAACTGTCTCTTTATATATCAGAAAGAGTTGATATTGATGTGTCCAGAGCTGTTGAAAAAAATAAGAATGGATATCCTTTGGAACGGTTTGAGATTGTATCTGGATACACCTGCCACAGCATAGATCGCTTAAATGAGAAGTCTGTTTACCGGATTGCTATTATTGAGTCTTGCTATCCTTATGGAACTTTGTATGCGGACGGACATTGGGCAGATGAATTTCCTGATGTAACACAGTTGAGAGAACGTAGATACGACATTAATAGTATAATTGAAATTTTATGCAGAAACTGGGATTTTATTCTCGAAGAAGTTTACAAAGGACTTAAATTTGTTTATCGGAGAGAGATAGAAGAAAAGCTGAAGACAGCTGTAGATAGAGGAGGACAGGCAAATATTCGCTATTCAAGATTGAGTGCGGCTGCAATCAACAATTCATCCAATACGGATTCGGGTTCAGCAAAAAATTATTTTGGGAATATGGAATATATTTTAGATAAACTTTCAAAATACAAAATCAAGTATGAGATGGTTAATAATCAATGTTTAAGGGTATATGGAAATTTTGATGGTTACTCTGTTATAAGAGTACCTGAAAATACTGTTGAAATTGATGGGCGCCTTAATGATTATGATGATTTTGAAAACTGGCTGGTTGAAATTAAAAAGTAAAACTAAGCAGTAGAAAACGGAGGCAATGTATGTTTACAAAGGCAGACTTTAAAAAAGGCGAAATGGCAGCACTCATTCAGATTGGTGAAGCGGCACGAAGATGTTCTGGTTCTTATATCATAGAAGCTCCGGTAACAAAAATTGGGAGGAAGTATATTACAGTATCTTTATCCTGGGGAAATATTCAGTTTGAATACTATGAAAATGTTAATCGTTTTTATCAAAAAAGCGAATATAGCCCGGATTATGAACTCTACCCAACCAGAGCTATAGCAGAAGAAGTTTTGAAAAGACGAAAACTGTTTTCCGATATTCTGAAACTTTTGAGGAATATGGAAAATAGCCCAAAACTTGAAAAAATGTCAACCGAAGAGATGGAAAAATTGAAAGCCATATTGGAACAATATTAAAGGAAGGTACCTGTATGGAAAATGTATTTATGGACACAAACCCGAATGAATTTGTGGTTTTATGTCATTCTGAAAAACCTTGTTTTCTGGCGGTAAGAAAAGAAAATTCAGCTGCTAAAATCACACGTTATGGGAAAGATATGCGTAGAAGAGGTGTTGGATATGTTTCTCTTCATGCATTGCACATGGACAAGGCTGATTCTTTACTTCAGCACGTTCCAGATGTGATTTCGATAGTGCTGGGAGAAGGTGAAAGTGATGTGAAGTATACTGTTACTGATCTGATCGCTACTTCAGCAGAGACTCTGGATGTTGACATCTCTAAAATAAGCAGCTGCCATTGCAAATCAATAGAAGAATGCGAAAAAAGCTGTCCCAGATACCATGGCTGTTATACCATTGCCGTTGCAAATGATATGCTGGTAGAAATGGAGACAGCGGCAAATAGCTGAAGGGTTTTGGTACTTATATTTATTCCATATTATTTCTGAGCCGGTTCTTACAGGACCGGCTTTTTAATTGCCTGAAAGACATATTAGGTATGAATCCAAATTTACGAAAACAGGAGTAAAACAAAAATATGGATTTCTAACAAAATATTATTTTCAGGAGGAACTTTCTATGAGCAAAAAAATGATTTATGCATCACCTAAGGGAGAAAAAATTGTATTTGATAATTGGACTGAAAACGAAGAATTTGAAGGGCTCTGGGTTGATCTTTGTCCGGAATGTCTTTCTAAATATCAGGATATTTTGAAAGGAAAATTGGACGATGCAGGAAGTGGAACCGCAGCTTGTTCTGTTTACGGATGCAGTAACTTTAATGCAGGATGCTATGCGGATTTTTCTTCAGATGAAGTTACATTCGAAGAAGATGCGCCGGAAGTTGTTGGTTTTGTTATGAGATTTGGAGATGATGATTTTTCTTACTGGAATGGCTTTGATCTGACCAAGGAAGAAAAAGAGCAGATCCGGGCAATATTCCGTAACCATGAGAACGAAGGTTATTCAATCAGAGGAACACAGGAAGAAATCCTGGCAGACTTTTCGTTGGAATAAGTAAAAAATAATTATTGAGGTGATTTTATGGAATATGAAATTAAAGTTATTGTCCCAAATGCAGAAGCGCAGATGGCGTTTTGTAACAAACTTGCAATGTATAGATTCCATTGGATGTCTGAACAAAAGGCAGATGAGATTCCTGCTTTATTACGTTTGACTGGGGAACTGGGACAAATTTTGGTTCTTGATCTATTGGAAAGAAAAATCGGAATTTATCCGACAGAAGTGTATGCGGATAGAAAAAAAGCTTTAGAAAAAATCGTTGGCTCTTGCATTTCTATAGAAAAGGCCCTGGATCGTATCTCCGTGGAAGAAGACTATAGACGCTTAACATCAGCTGAAATGAGTAAGCTGAAAAAAGAGTTTGACGAAGATGATGAACCGTTTTACTGGAGCGATAAAACAGAAAATACAATCGCATATGAAATTCATAAAGCAGTTGAGGAAAAAGGCTATTACAAAGAATGGTGTTTTTCAAATGGCTTTATAGGTTTTTATTATGCTTTTGCGTATGCGTGATTATTTTTCTGCTTGTTAGCTACAACGGTAGAAATTTTTGAAAAATGAAATTATTGAGGTGATTTTATGGAATACGAAATCAAAGTTATTGTCCCAAATGCGGAAGCGCAGATGGCGTTCTGCACTAAACTTGCATCATACGGTTTTCACTGGCTGTCAGGACAAAAGGCAGACGAGATCCCAGCTTTATTACGTTTGACAGGGGAGTTGGGACAAATTTTAATCCTTAATTTACTGGAAAGAAAAATTGCTTTTTTTCCAATAGAATTGTATGGAAAGGATAAGAAGACGGCAGAAGAGATTTTTAAATCCTGTATTTCTGTGGAAGATGCCCTGCAGAGTATATCAGACATTGTTGTGGCAAAATTTACTTCTGTGTGGGATGGTGGCACAGAAATTACAACCAAATGTAGGGTCAATTTAAGAACACATCAAATTTTGGATATCGAAACTGTAGATGTGGAGGTAGGATCACTGGATTATCAATATGTGACAATTTATGGAAAAGAATTTGCTGCATTAAATGCTAATGAAGAGGATGATATTGATTCCTCTACAGACTATTGGTTTGAATAACAGGAGGAGCTTTTCATGCCAGAGAAAAATGAAATAGAAATAAAAGAGGACATTATTTCCCGTTTCAACGAAGCGGTAAGTAATGGAGAAGATGAACTGGATGTATATTCAGAAATGTTGGAAAAAGGCATTAATGTTGGTGTTGTTCGTAAATACTGTGGAAATACCGTGGCGGATTCCATGAAAAGTTTTTGTGAAGAACACGGCTTATTATAACAATCGGAGGAGAACTATTATGACCATTAAGCAAATATGGAAAAAACAACTTCAAGTCGAGGTGGAGAATGTAAAAAAATGTTCCGCTGTCAATGTTGGTTTTTTGACTGCAGATGGAACTGAAGATGAGGTTCAGCTTAATGTAGATAATCATATTTTGACCAAAAGTGGAAGAGATGAATTGGCTGAGCTTTTCAAATCACTAGCAAAAGAGCTTAACACAAAAGAAGATAGAGTTCTTTCCTGTACAGTTGTAGGAACTGCTGAAACCCACGATAAGTTAATTGAGATGGGATTTTGAAGAAGGGATTGATTTTATGAAAACTGGAGATATAAGCGTAATTGCTACCGAAAAGCAACAAAGGGCGATATCTTTTATCGAAAATACACTGGAAACCACATTCACTGGTACTACTAAAAGGGAAGTCTTTGAATACATTCGTGAATATCTTCCAAAAGCAAGATTTTGCAAAAGCCTAGAAGCAGAAATGAATATACCAGTGTATGCAGCAAGATTTTCCACTAGAGATGATGATGGGGAAGAGTATTGTAACAAGCGAAATGGTGTTGCGAATGAACTTCTCAAAAGAGATATGTTGCAAGGAAAAAGTGGAAGTGAAGCATTAGCTGAGTTTGCTGAAAAGTCATTTTGTGAGTTTACAGAAGATATTATTTCGCCAGAAGATACATTTTGATAATCCATATTTCCTGAAGCCGGTTCGGAAGAGCCGGCTTTTTTGCTCTTCAGAAAGACATATTAGGTATGAATTTAATTTTGAGAATATGAGGAGGAGCGAACATGAGTACTTAATTTTTCTGCATTTAAAATCAAAACTTTTATAAAAATTTGGAGGAAATTTTATGGGAACTTATGAGGAAATCATGAATTTGCTGGAAAATGGAAAGTTAATAGGAACTAAAAAGAATCCGGAATTTGACCTTATGGAGGTTCACTATTTGAATAAAAAATTCTCGGAATGGTGTAATTGTTTTTGTCTGGATAAAAACGGATTGATCGAAGCGATTCTTGAATCGAAGAAAGCCACTGAGGTGATGACTAATATCGCAATGGCATGGCTGCTGGCTTTAAAGTTTCAGTTTAAAAATGAGTATTTGTATGATAAAAGGAACGAATACTCTGTGAAAACAGCATTACGGTATCTTTCTGTTCCAGAGATTGAAAAACTGGTGTTTTCTTTATATGGAGATTTTCAGTTTACTGAAAGCAGGAACCTGGATAAATACTATTGGAATAGAGCTATAAAAAAGGAAAAAGAAAAACCCTATATGGGGATTTATTTTGCTGTTCTTATGTCTGGAGAACATCGCACGATTCAGCAATCTTTTAGCTCGTTTATCTTTTCACTAATTGAAAAAATTGTGCTAAAGAAAAATCCTAAAAAAGTATCACATGAATTTGCTGAATTGACTCATGCAGGTGCGGCACGATGCCCTCTTGTCTGATTATTGCTAAAGGAGTAGTGCGCTATGAAAAAAAATGTTAGAAGAGCAAAAGAGCAGTTGGAAAATATGATTGAAGTGCTAAATGATATTCTGGAGGGGAAACTTACCCAGGCACAAGCTGCTGCCAAATTCGGAATAAGTCCACAGAATTTTGGAAGATACACGACATCCTCCTTTGTATTTGCCCCATACATCAAGAAAAACATTCTCACAGAAAAAGATATTTTTTCCATGGTGGAGAATCTGGAAACACCTTGTGAAGCTCTGGCAAAAGATATCCTGGGAGTTCATCCAGAGGGAAAATTATTTGTTGTTGACACTGCCTTGCCAGATGAATACATAAAAGTTTTTTCTGAGATTTTGACTCCAAACGAGAAGAAAGCAGTAATTTTGAAATATGGTTTTGACCAGGGGACTTTGGAAAAAGGTGTTCTTTCGCTTAGAGAAATTTCTTCTAAAATGGGATATAGCCCGGAAAGCGTCCGGAAATTTCTCAACAATGCATTAAAAAAACTACGGCTTCCTCAATATGGAAGATGCCTGATGCCGAACTATGATTATTATATTTCTTCTATCAGCAATATTGCTTCATAGGAGGAGATGCTATGGATGAACGGACAGAGTTGTTAAGAAAATTTTATGCAGTCTATAGTCCTTTAAGGGAAAAATATCATTTGCGTATGACAATGAAAGATTGCAATTCGGGTAGCAGTATAGAAATATGGAAGTATAGTGGGGAAGAACGAAAACGGCATATCCTGCATATTTCTGAGAAAACAGAAGAAGACTGCTTGAAAAATGCAATTACAGGTCTGAAGTCATTTGGAAAAGAGATTTCACTGGATCAATAAAAGGAGCTATATGGAAAAATAGGTATTCAGAAAATGAGGGAGCCACCTGGCTCCCTTTTCTTATGGGGTTATAACGTTCCATGCGAGTGTCAAAATATATGCAGTCAGTATAAAGGGAGCCATTGGATATTCTTTTTTGGCGTTATTGTTAAATATCCAAAATATGGTACATATAAGAGTTAAAATTACTAAATATGTTAATGTGTCGTAACTCATAATGAATCCTATTGCAGCGAACATAATAACGTCTGCACCACCTAAAATCCCCGTTATTGCCATGGCAAAAGTTATGATCCCTAAAAAAATAAGTCCCATAAAATTTCCCCTATCCAGGTTATGCTGATAATATAAAAGGAAACCGGCAGCTAAAGTTGAGGATGGAAAGAGCCATATAGGGATTGTCATTGTTTTTGTGTCCGTATAAACTGCAATAAGTAACGGAATCAGAAAGATTAAATAAACCATACGTGTACCTCTTAGTTTGGATATATTACTGGACCATCTTCAGTATTTACGCATATTTTAGATAAACCTCCAGCTGTATCCAAATAAATATAATAGTTGACCTGCTGGTCATTGGTTACTTCAAGAATCAGGTAATCAGAAGATTGCATATATGCCTTCGCATACGTAGGAATACCGGCATTTAAAGAATCCCATACTGCAGAAATGGCATCAGCATTTTCCTGGGAGATGCCGGCTACAGACATTAAAGCTTCAGAAAAAGTAGCTACTTCTCCATCTCCATTTTGAGAGTCGGTAGTTTCGGACTGCGCCGACTGAGGTTCGGTTTCTGATTGAGCAGATTGCAGTGTATCTGGAATAAATACTGAATTAGAGGTTTCCGTTTCGGCAGGAACATCATCACCTGCTGAAGAGTAAAAAATCCTTGTCAGTGCAATTCCGTTTTGTGCCAGGGTTGCGTAATCCGTACCTAAATCTACTGGATATTCATACGTCACGATATACTGGTAGGTTCCGGTTGCAAAGTATCCCTGGACAATCGCTGTCTGAACATCATTATTCTGATAAGTGGCCTCACCATAAATCATGGAATCATTTTGCTGGAACTGGTTTAAAACAAAATTAGATTTTCCATTTGACAAAAAGTTCGCATAGTCAATCTGTGTTATATCGTTCAACAATGTGGGATCGTCTAGTAAATTGACTGTCAGGGAAGCTCCTGTGTTCTCCTCGTATGCGTAAAATGAAGTATCTGTGCTTCCAGACTGCCAGGAATCCGGGACTGCATATTCAAAATCCCCATCTATTTGATAGCATAAAATAAATCCCTCTGTAATTGGGTCTTCATACTGCCAGGATATGGAGTCAATGCAATACCAGATTTCCTCTTTTAGTTTTTCATAATTGCTGTCGTTGAACGTCCAAACTATCTTTGCTACGTGTGAACGGTCCCATATAACTAATTCAATATAATCGGTGATCCCGGATTTTCCACTGGATTGATACACTAAATAGTAACTGTTATCGGCTAAAAATTGAAACTCTGTGATAGTTAATCCCCTTTGAGAGTAGGTCTGAGAAAGGGAATCTGCTGAAGCATTGTTTACCATAGGATAATAGGACATAACTTGTATCTGGATAGAGGAGGCGGAGGCATTGTGGACATAGGTGTCATATCCATCTTTTGTAACATGAGTCCATCCATCCGGTATCTGCATAGACAGATTGATTTCACTATTCATATAAGTGTTTGTTATAACCTTTTTTTCTGTTTCCGTTTCAGTTTCCACAGTATACGTGGATTGTCCTCCGGTGTATACATCAAGGTTACTTTGCCGGGTTGCAAACAGAACAAATAAAGTGATCATTGCTCCGATAAGTACAAAAGGCCAGAAGCGCTTCAAGAAATATAAAAATCCATTCAACATTTTCATCCTTTCTGTTTCTTCTTAATATGTAGGAATCTTGCAAAAATGACATATTTAGAATGAAAAAATAAATGATTGTAACAAGAAACACGGGACTGGTGTTTGTTTTATAAGCCAGTCCCCATACTGGTAATGGCGTTCTCATCCCATGAAGGAAGTCTGGGGTTTCAGAATGCTTTTTAGAAAGAGGTTATTTATGGGTGATGAAAAGCTTTTGGAAAACGATGTGGTAAGTGGTTCCGCTGAGAATCTGGATACCGTATTAATGGGCTATATGGATGATGACATGACAGATGAAAATGCGGATCCGTTTAATCCTGTCATTGATGAAAATGACCCTAAATACATAGAGGCAATGCAATTTGCGGAAAATTATCAGCCTTCTGATGATGATTACCCGGCAGAAGGCTATTTTGAAGATGATTATTTCGATGGATTCTCAGATAATGAAGTTTCCAGTGAAGAACAGCCTGTCCAAATGGATGAGTTTTTCTGGGAAAATCCAGATGGCATATCTGACAATGATCCTTCGGTAGTTTATCGTTATGTAGGATTAGATGAATTTAAGGATATCGCTGCTGGAAAACAGGAAAACATTTGGGAAAAGAATGGGTATGTGCAAGCTGATAATCCAGAATTTTGTGTAAAATATCAAGTGGATTATAATTCGGACGACACTGTAAATCAGGTTACTCCTATAGAATTCTCAACTGTGTTTGGCTCCGTAAAGGATGAGCCTGTAAAACTGTCGGGACCGTTTGAAAAAATGGATGCGGCTGGATTATTTCTGGAGCAATGTGATTCTAAGGGAATAGAGTCTGTCCATGATATTGATGATCTGCAAATGTTCATTTATACAGACGCTATCCCGGATGTTTATACCGTGAATCCAGCTGATTTCGGAGTAGAAGAAGATCCTGACAGTGTTGCAGAGCGGGAAGCTCTCGCAGGAGGAAAGGAAGCCTGGTGGTGGAATGAGGTTCCGGAGGTACCGTTGACAAAACCGCTTAGCCATGAAGATGCAACTGTTACTGACAGAATTGACAGGCTGTGTGACCGGCTCGAAAACTATAAACTTTTTGATGAAAGCAATAAGGATTGGCCAACCGACCCTCACTGGTGGAGAATCAATAACGATACACTAAATCGGAACATTATTCCGGATGTTAAAGCTCTGCGGGAAATCTTCGATAATATTCAGGGTTCCTTATCTTGCTTTTCCGGAATTATTCTGGGAGAGAAACCGACTCAGGATATGGATACAGAGAAACACAGCGCACTTATCAATGATATTTCGGTTTCTCTTGGTGAGAATGGAATTGTACCGGATATTTTAAAGGCGTTTGATTCATGTATAGAAAAGCTTGAACAATATACGGAAAAAAAGCCATATGATGCTGAAACCATGAGGAGCGATGTGCTGGGCTCTGTAAAAGAGCTTCTGGTTGATGTCCAGAATGCCAGTGAAATTGTTACGCCAAATCTTGAAAAATTTGCAACTGAATGTTCCGGAATTTTAAATGAACATCTGGAACAGGTTCCACAGGAATTAAAGGAAAAAATTGCTGCTGTTGGACATGGTATTTTTTCCTATGGAGAAAACGCAGATGGAAGTGTTGATAAAAGCAGCATCAATGCCGATTCTGGATTTTCCTTGAAAAGTAATGGCTCTTTTACAAATGAAATTGGCTTAAGCCTTGATGGACAATTCCGTTCTAAAATCGATGGATTTTCAGATCCTTATAAAATTGCAAATGGAAAAGATACAATTTACCAGCTTCCGGTTGCAATTAATGAATATTTCAGGGGGAAAGATCCGAATTATAAAATCGTAGACGAAGGGAACCGTGTCCATGTTAATGTGGTATATGTTCTTTCCAACTACATAAGTGATTTCAAGGATTTGGAGAGTTTTGATGATAAGGAAGCGTTCCAGGCGGTAGAGAAATATTGTGAAGCATTGGAGAAAGTCTATGCAGTAAATATACCTGACCCGGATAAAATTGAAAATGTTATTGACAAGGTTGAAAATTCTTATATTACAGAAAAAATTGATTCTGACCAGGCCGGGACGGAAAAAGCCTCCATGGATAGGAATGAGGAGAGAATCGTAATAGATGATAAACATGACTCTGTCGGTGTATCTGAAATCTCTCCGGAAAACAATGCAGGAGCAGATAGTACGGCTCAGGACAACCAGAAGTTTTCTGCTGATTCTGGATTTACAAAGTCGGAACATGATTTTGGCACTGTGGAAAGCCCCGAACGTTTTGACTTTTCGAGTGGTGACGGTAAAGCCAAAGAGATGAGCAGTTACGGCTTGTTCCCTGAGCGAAAGTTTTTGATGAGTCATTGGGAACGGCTGGATAATCCGGATAACGATCCGGTAGTTGACAAAATTAATTCCTGGATAGACAAAAGAAACGCTGCTTCAGAAAGGAGTGGCCTTTTTAGGGCGGAGGAATGGAGCGATAAATTTGCTTTTAGCACCTGGCGGGCCGTTACCCTTGCAAGAAGGTATAGAATTGAGATTAATGGACACGTACCAAACGCCAGAGATAAATTGGCTGCCAGCCAGAAATTCTGGAGCTTGAATGTTTTTGACGGATTTATCAATTTTCATATAATCAATGATCTATATGATATTGCACATCATGGAGTGCGTGACTGGGAAACACCTGTAACCAATGATAAAAGCGGATCCGTAGACAGGAATATTTCCCCTGAACAGATGGCGGCTGATAAAGATCGCTTAAACAAAGAATCTGCTATTGATGGAGTCAGCAGGAGTATATCCCGTATGGCAGAAGGAATTGAACTTGCTTTGTCAAAAGAGGAGCCTGATAGGAGTTCCGCAGATAAAAAAAGCCTGACTTCAATATCTGGTTCTTATCGCTATTCAGTATGCAATGTTTTAACATTGTATAAAAATGAAAATGGACCGGACGTTGTAAAAGAAACTGTTTTAGCTGCGATTGACAGTTTAAAGGAAAATCCTAAGGTATCTACGGAAACGATTGTGAGACTATCCAATTTGGTAGAAAAATTTAATTCGTTCAAAATCGGGGACGAAAAAGTTACCGTGGAATTTAATCAGGATTCCCAGGATAAGACAGATACAGACGGAAAAAATGTTGAAAACGGGGATCCCTCGGAAAAAAGTGATACCGAAGGAAAAACAGATTTGGAAAGTAATAGGGAATCTGGGAAACCATCAGGGCCTATGGCAGTTGGCAGCAGTATTATAGATATGGCTTTTAAAATAGACGAAATTTTGTCAAAAGAAGACCGCCAGCGTTTAAGTGAAGAAAAAAATGAGCTTTCTAATATTTCTAAAGAGTATAAAAGTGCAGTAAGCTCCATGATAAAGATGAATGGAATTGAATTGACCAAAGCGATTATTACTGCAAGTCTGGAACCAATAAAAAATAGTGACGAAATATCAAATGAGGCGGCTGCAAGACTGGAAAATCTTATTGAAAACGAAAACACCTTTGAGGTTGATGGAAATGAGGTAACGATAGATTTCAAGGAAGAATCAGATCGTGCAGACAGGGATGAAGAAGCACAGGAAAATGTTAATAATATAGAAACGGAAAATGACACCGCAGATTCTGAAAGTGGAACCGACTACGAAGACGGTGACAAGACTGCTTCCGAGGAAAATTCTGCTGAGAAAGAAATTTCAGATGTAGATTCGGAAAGCACTACGGAAGATGAGGAACCTATAAGTTCAGAGGAAAACGGGAGTATAGAACACGATGATGATAGGCTCTCTGACGAAAAAGATGATGAGCAAAAAGAAAAGCTTGAAACCAATTCTGACGAAAAGGCAGATACAAGTAATTCAGATCCGTCAACGGATAAGCCGGAAAAAAAGGAATCCGTTGATGAAAAACCTACATTACCGCTTGCAAAAGAGGAACAGGCATTAAAAGATAAACTGGAAGGAAAACTATCAGGAAAAGTAACGGTAAACAACATTGCGAATGATCCAGACATTCGGAAATGCATAAGTGACATTCGGAAAGTTGCCGGTGGTCAGAACATTTCCGACTCTGTTGCAAGGGTCGCAGCTTCCATATCTTCAGCCGGCGAGGTAGATGAAGATAAGCTGAAATCTGCCTGCAAGGGAATGGAAAAAATTACAAAGGTAGATGGTGATGCGGTAAAAATAAAGGGTATTATTGGTAAAATGGGAGAAATCATTAAGGAATTGGCGAACCCTACGCTGGGTGTTGTTGCTCCGGAAACGCTGATGCTAATGGACATGACAGACAAGTTTAAAGGATATCTTGATTCCAAAATTTCTCTCCCGGCTGTTGTAATGAATGTAAAAGCATATATTGATAATGCTGGTGACAAACTTTCGGATATAAAGGCGGCAGTATCAGATGCAATGACAAATGCAGTAGAATATGTGCATGATAAAATTGCGGATGGAATAGAGTCTGTGCTTGGCAAAATTCAGAATCTTGTTTCCAGTATATCGGCTGCCACTGGTATTGATATTCAGGTGCCGGATATAGAAAAAGCATTTATTCAGGATGTTTCTCTGGAAAAAACATCTGATATAGAGAATCCTAATAACGATAGCAGTATTGAAAATACAGATGGGGGAGATCCTGAAAGAATAGAAGCGAATGAGGAGAACAGCTTAGGCTCGGGTGAGGATTTTGCTCCGGAAAATGATTTTGAAGAGAGAAACATGAATTATGAAGAGGCTGGAAATAGTCAGCTATTTCAGGCAGAAACAGTCGATTTGAATGATATGTCCGAAAGTTCTCAGGAAATAAATCCGTTAAATGAAGACTTAGCGTCCATAGAAAATGAAGATAGTCCTACAGCCGGTTCTGGTAACCAGGATGCAAACAGCATTTTGGAAAAGACAGGGGGTGAAAAGGACAAACAAGATGATGTTGAAAGTGTATTAGCGGTCAACGCAGATTCAGAAAGTTCTCTTTTGCTGGATGAAAAAGATGAACTTGACGGCGAAAATGCAGAGGATCGGGTTGATGGTGGGAATGTGACTGAATTTGACGGCGGTACATCTATAGAGACTGACGGGAATAGTCCTGTAGACACTGGCATGAATGAAACGGAAACAGACATCGAGGTAGAGGATATGCCTGTTACAGAGAACAGTAATGACAATGAGCCTGGTGTAGAGGAAGCGATTAGTGCCTATATGGAAGATCCTATGTTCGATTTTGGTGACTTTCTTGACAGTCCTATTTCCATTGACGGGGATGAAATGTCTATTTCAGAAGCAATAGATAATGACGCAATTTCATCCTCTGAGATTGCAGATGCTGTTTCAAATGCTATCGCAGACAATGCAGATGATATTCTTTCGGATGATTCAGTACGTGAAGGATATAGTGATCTTATGTCAGATTTGGCAGACTATATAGGAGATGAATTTATAGGACGTATGGATGAATCAATGGATCCATATGCCAGCGTCAGTGAAGTTGCTGAAGCGGCTTTTAATGATGTATTTGATGGAATGCTAGAGAATGTTGATATAAGCCCGTCTGTGGACTTTGGCGTTTTTGACTTGGCAGATTTAGAATCGTCTATTGTTAGCAGTATTGATGCTGACAATATTATTCAGGACGGGGTAGAAGCAGCTCTAGCCGGTATTGACAATTCGTACATTGATACAGGTATTGAAAATGTAAATTCCGATATGGATTCTGGAATGGATCTGCTGGATTCTGTTTCAGACCAGCCGCTATTGAATGATTTCAGTACTGATTCTTCTACAATGGATAGTCCGAATCCGGCTGATTTCCCGCAGGAGGATAATTTTGAACCAGCAGTGGTGGAAACAGATACTCCATCTGATACAGCAGTGGATTTTGGAACAGATAAGATGAATCAATTATTGGATGCCGGCAGTGATTTTGCTTCGGACCAGCTGCAGCAGACATATGATTGGGACGGTGTTGACTAATTATGGTGCTGGCATAGCAATGTGCCAGCATTATACAGGAGGCAGATATGGATACAGTTACTATTTTTATATTTTTCCTTGTAGTTTTAGGTGGTGTGTTTTTCGGATTATTTGTGGGATTTGGTTTGATAGATTTCCATGAAAAGCATCAGGAAAAGAAACTCATGCATAAAAGAAAAAGAAGAAAAAAATTACAGCAGAAAAAAGCTGCCAAGGAAAAACGAAAAAAACAGGCGGCAAACAGGCTTGAAGCCAAAAAAGAGAAAAGGAATATTCTGGAAGACCGTGTACCACAGAAGGATAGTTATACGCAGTTTGAGTGTGAATCTAACGGGGAGAATACAAAAGAAAAAGTTTCAAGAAACCGTTGCACACAGGATTCTAAATATACGCCAATTATGGAAAAAATATCAAAATGACAAAGTTTTCATAAAAATACATATTAAAAGTGACTGCCTACAAGGGTAGATTAATTATATTTTGAAAGGAGACTTTATTCATGTACGATTTGGAACCTAAAAACTTGATCCAGTGTACAGGAAGGGTTTTGTACAAGCGCTATAATGCGGATGAAGGAACTTTATTCTTCATGTTAGGCCTGTTTATTCCAAAATTCATTCCAAGAAACATTGAATCCATCACCAATGATAACACTTTTAACCGGGATGTTCCAACCTTTATAATGTATGGCGATGAAGCGAAAAAGATGGACGCAAAATTGAAGGTAGACGATTATGTGGCTGTTTTTGCTCATGTTAATACAGAAGAACATATGCGCCCGGTAGGTGGCAGGAATTACAGAAAAGAGTGGACGACACATTTTATCGCAGATAAAATTTACACAGGAGTCCAGCATACCTGTTTCAACGGTGTTACTCTTTCAGGAGAAATTATCCGGGTGTATAAAAATGAGGAAGAACGTCATCGTTTTTATATGATCACAGTAAAAATCCCGTTGGAAGATGGTACTATTACACGGGCAAACTTTGTTCAGTTTGATCCATCTATGACATTAGATCCAAAAGTTGGTGATACTGTATATATGAATGGAATCATTCAGACAAAACGTGTTAGAGAGGATAATGGAAGGCAGCGTACTTTGTTATCTGTCGTTTCAAGATCCATTATCCTGAACCGCCAGCCCGAATACCGTTTGCGCAGTACAACGGAAAACCAGGCGTGACAAACTGGTAAGACATTAGCATAGCTGACCAAAAACAGTCGTATCGTGGTTACCATATCCTTGATACGACTGTTTTTTATTTTGTCTAATTAATTTTTTGATTATAAAATCATTCCGTAAAATAAATAAAATCTACAACAGGCCGTTCGCTTCCGGTAGCAGGAGAATTTACAAGCCCAGTTTCAAATACGAGAGAACTGCTGCCTCCACCGTCAAGACTTCTTGCAAAAGTGCATCCCAGTTCCCAAAATTTATTCTGCATAAAGGAAAAGGAGAGCCCCCCGCTGTAACCAGTTGTGTCTGCTGTTATAAAATAGTATTCTCCAGGAGCTTTCATACCAAGTGCAGTTCTTGGATAATAACCGGAATGCAAAGTTTCAGATGGAAGATCCTGTATTTCGCCTTCATTTATCAGGAGCGGATCAGCAGTCCCCCAAATCTGTGTGACACCGCTGTTTAACAAATCAGAAGCTGTAATGCCGGCGGCAGGTGAAAAGAGTTTCCCGGTAGAATCCAGGCATACTTCATAACCATTGCTGGTTCCGTTCTTGTAGATAGTCCCATCCTTTATGAATATATTTCCACAAGCCGGCTCTCCAGTGTCATACGAAAAATAGCTTCCGTTTGTTACAAAAGGAGAACCAGTTCGTTTAGCAACATCTGTTGGCAGTTCCCTTGTGCCACCAAAATCATCATAGGATAAGCCACCTTTAAACTGTGACACATCATTTACAATGACATGGGATAAAAAGTAAGTCCCATTGTCAGAGGAAAGTTTTTGGATTGTTATAAAAAGATTGTCAGAAATATGGCTATAAAGGGCCGTATTAATTTCTGCTTTATAAATCTTTTTCGCTTTCATAACTGGAGTTAATTCCAGAGCTTCAATCTGCACAGTATATGATTTTTCATTATACCTGATGTTGACTGAATTCATGCCTGCCTTTAATTTAATTTTTTTATGATCAAATGAAACATTTTCAGCAGATAGTTCCTGGCTTGAATCGTCTTCAAATAATAACTTATATGTGAAATCTGTCTTCTTATGTTTTCCAGCATAAATATCCGTTCCCTGCATTTCAATTCCACTAATCGCAATAACATCTATTTTTGCTTGTGAAGTTCCATATTCTGTTTCAATGTCAAGTATGTTTTCTCCACCTTTTGAAAACCTTTTTATATCTGACAGTAGCCTGAAGTCTGAAATTGTCTTTTTTTGCCCATCTTCATATATTATATTACCTTTAAGCTTGGTTTTATCAAAGCTGTCACCTTCATATACCGATGGAGTGCTATAATTCCATGCAATTTCAGAAATACCAATTACATTTACAATGGCATCATAGGATCCATATGGCGTTTTTACGTGCAATATATTTTCTCCGCTTTCGGAAAATGTATCGATAGGGGAGTCGATAGAAAAAGAGGAGAGCGGAACGGTTTTTCCATCTGAAAATATAACCGTACCGGATAATAAGCTTTCAGAAAAGTCATCACCAACATAGGTGGTGCCATTTCCATATTTCCAGTTAATGTCTGTTACAGTTGCTGCTTCAACAGAAACTTCGGTTTGCAGGTTCCCCACAGATATAGTGATTGGATTGTCTTTGCTTGTAACCTGATTGTTTGAAAGATCAAAGTTTTCAATATGTTTTATTGCTTTTCCAAAGATATTATTCTCCGTGACGGAAAAATCTTCACTTGTAATAGTGTCATTTTGATATGCCTGGTTTCCAGTATATGTTGCCGATATGCTTGTGGGAGTATTCCATCCCACATATCCTCCTCCACCAAGCGCACCACATAGGGCCAACCCTATAATTACTTTTTGCGTTTTCATAAAATACTCCTTTCGTATACTGACCCTAATATGTATGATTTGCGAAAAAATATTGTTTTGCACAATGGCAATGACATATTAGGAATGAATATAAATTCAGAATATAAGGAGGAAAAGCTATGATATGGATTAATAATGGATGCAGTAACGTGTATGATGCCGTACAGAAGAAGACTGGAAATGCAGAAAAAATACTGAATCCACGAAGAGAATACCGTGTAACCAACATGAAGGAACTGGCATTTCTTTTAAAAAAATATGCCAAAGCTGACATTTTGGTAACGATAATTGGAGATTACGATTGTGATGGCGTATGCGCTTCGGCGGAACTTTTTATGCTATTGAAGAGGATTGGATTTTCAAATGTCCGGATACGGCTGCCCAAAAGAATGTCAGAAGGATACGGTTTATCAGAGTCGATTGTGGATGAAATCCAGCAAGGGCTTATTATTACCGTGGATAATGGAATTGCTGCGGTATCCGCTATTGAAAAAGCAAAGAAAAAAGGGTTGGTCGTATTTATTATGGATCATCATCAGCCCATTATTGAAAATGGACAAATTGTACTTCCGGAAGCAGATCTTATTATAGATCCCCATGTAGAGGAAGTACTGTCAGAAATGGGAGAAGGGACAAAACCGGATTTTAACGGTTATTGTGGTGCTGGCCTGGTCTACAAGCTTGCGCAGCTTATGATTCCCAATACTCGCATTTTTAAAGAAATTGCTGCTTTTGCTGCGATTGCAACGATTGCGGATCTTGTTCCTCTTGTGGAAGATAACCGGATTATATATCACGAAGGGATTATGAGTATCAAAAACAGAACAATTACACCAGGGCTGCAAAGCCTTATTGATATTTTACAGTCGGAAAACTATGTAACAGAGCATGATATTGGTTTTAAAATTGCGCCAATGCTGAATGCACCAGGCCGGCTATATGATAATGGGGCAATGCTTTCACTGGCCACATTGCTTGCAAGCAGTCCGGAAAATGCTTTTAAAATGGCATTGCAGCTTAAAGACATTAATGAGCAAAGAAAAGCATTAAAAGATTCTGCTACAAAACGGGCTGAAGAAATAATTGAGGAAAATAATCTTTCAAACACCAATCCTATTGTTATTTATGATCCAGAAACGCCGGAGGGAATAGTTGGCCTTGTTGCAGGAACAATATGTGAAACCTATAATGCTTCGGCAATCGTGTTTACAAAAACAGGGAATAAGTTAAAAGGCTCTGCCAGGGCAATCGAAAATAATAATATCAAAAATGCTCTTGACCAGTTCCATGACAAGCATCCTGAAATATTATTAAAATATGGAGGGCATAAACAGGCAGCTGGATTAACGGTTGCTTTTTCTGGCTTGGATTTATTTAAAAGGGAAATGGAAAAAATTTTGAGTCCGGTTCGGAAAAAAGATCCTGAATTATCCTATGATCTCACAATAGCTCCATCAGATATTCCGCTTATTGCAGCTGATTTAGAGCGTTTCCGGCCTTTCGGAGAAGGAAACCCGCAGATAAATGTTCGCATCAATCACTTCATGCCTATACCAAGAGGAAATTCCTTTTATATGAGAATTGGAAAAGACTCTATCCGTTTTTGGGGTGTTGGCTGTGAGGTTGTTGGATTTTCAATGGCTGATCGCTTTTTGTATGATGCTTACCCAAAACAGCTTGATATCATTGGAAAAATCAGTTATAAAAACTTCCGTGGAAGTAAAACAGTTCAAGTCGAAATTCTGGATTATATTGCAAGAGAAAAACTTGGCAGTCCACAGTTTTCCATTAATTCATCCATTGCTTCTGCTTTACAGCAGGTAAATTTATTTTAAGAGGGGGCTTAGGCTCCTTCTTTTAATTTTCGGACAAACTAACATATTAGGGGAAACGAAAGGAGTGTGAAAATAACGTGAAAAAACTGATCGTATTATTGGTACTTCTTGTTGCTGGCTTTTTGGGTTCCTGGACATATCGTATTAAGACGCCAGTCAACCGGCCAGATGAATACGCAGAAGGGTATGATTCAAGTGCTGGAGAATGGTGGAATACCGGAAAAATAGAGGTGGACGACAGCTGGAAACTGGATCCGGAGATCCCCCTTAATTATATGCCAGTACCAGGAGAAGATGAGCTATATATGGTCATCGACAATGATGGAAAGATCATTGCATACAGGAAACGAACCAAACAAATTGATGGCAGCTGGAAATGGGAGGATGTCAATCCTGATATCCCGGATAATTATGAGCCAGTAGAGGGACTTGAAAATGTTTACAAAGTTACTTCTGAAGATGGAACTGTAAAATACTATAAATATATCCGGAATGATGATGATACGTTTGCTTTTGTGGAAGTTGACAGCAATGGAAATGAAATCAACAGGAATAAGGATGCCACTACCATTGATGGGAAACACGTCCATATTACAGGAAACATTTATTCAAAGCTTAACGATTACGGAGTTGTGATTGGCTATGAAAAAAGGGTTGACAATGGGGATGGAACTTTTTCATGGATCGATACTACTTTACCGCAACTATCAAGCTTAGATGATTCGACAGGAGATTTTTCGCTTCCATCCTCTAATGATAATTCAAATCTATCACTGGATACTTCTGTGGTAGATAAAATGGCACAGGATATGGCAAATGCCAATAATGCTGCTGCCAATGGAAGTTCTGATAGTTACGATGTCAATGTAACGGTTAATCCCGGTTCCTCGACAACTGGAAACTTATATGATGTTACTCCTGAAACGCCTACTGTGATAAATAACGAAGACGGTACACATACAGAAATCGAAATTGTGAAAGAAACAAAGAATATTGATGGATGGACCTCAACATATGAAACTTATGTCAAAAAGACATATGACGATGCAGGAAATTTAGTTTCCACAATTAGTGATGGACCATATGAGGTGAATTCAGAGAAGAATATAACGAAGGAAACAGAGCCGGTCCAGGGTGATCTGAGTCAGAAACAGAGTACATTAGATGGCGAAGTTGCACGTATTGCAGGAAATTATTCTTATAAAAAGGATATAGAGAGTGAAGTATTTTCGTTGTTAAACGCACAGAGAGCAAAAAACAATCTCTCGACTTTAACCTGGTCTGATACCGCATATAAAATTGCGCAGCTGCGGGCAGCAGATATGGCTGGATATGATACATCTTCAGAGAATCTTCCTACCTATGGATCACTTGGGGCAATGCTGTCGGATTATTCTGTCACCAGCCCGGCGCCAGGAGAAAATCTATGGAAAACCGTCACAAGAACTTCGGATGAGATTCATACAAGATTTCAAGCTGTGGATTCTGCCAGAAAAGCCCGGATGGGAGAACAGATAACACAATATGGAATCGCAATAGCCGAAGTGAACGGTTATTTTTATGTGTGTGAAGTATTTTTGTGATACTTGGCATCCGGAACAGAAGGAACAGAAAAGGCATCCGGAACAGAAAATTTTTTTTGGCTCTAAACGCCGTTTTTCCTTTTGTTAGAAAATAATGAAAATTTAAGCTAAGGGTCATTCCTTTTGGATGATCTTTGGCTTAACTGGATGTTCATATAAGAAGCTCCTCTCTGACATATTAGTAGTGAAATTAAATATTGAAGAAAGGGAGGAATAAGAGATGGTTACATGATTTTTGTTTACAGGAACCTATAATATGAGTATAATAAAAGGAGAAATAAGTGAACAACAATACTATATTTGATAATGTTTTTCGAACAATGGTTGAAAAAATGCCTACATTAGTAATACCAGTACTTAATGAAGTTTTTGGAACACATTATCAATATGACGAAAGGTTTGAACAGCTGAGAAATGAGCATCAATTACCAAGTGGTGAAATCATTACGGATTCTTGCATAAAAATTGGAAACAGGTTATACCATATAGAGTGTCAGAGTTCTGATGATAAAACAATGGCACTTAGAATGATTGAGTATGATTTCAATATCGCACTAGAATCTGCGATTCAGAATGGACATACTTATGCAATGGAATTTCCAAGGTCATGCGTATTGTATATCCGACAGGGAAAAAATATTCCTGATTCATTAAAGGTACATATTACGTTTCCGGATAAAACTAAGCATACTTATTGTATTCCAACAGTTAAGGTAATTGAGTATGAAATTGAAGAAATTTTCAATAGGCATCTATTATTTTTCCTTCCATTCTACATTCTGCGGTATGAAAAGAGATTTTCTCAAATTGAGAAAAATCCAAATGAAATTATGAAAATGGTGGAAAAATACCGCTTGATTGAGAAACGGCTGGAAACAATGCTTGGAAAAGATGACAATAGTCGTAATATTTTCTTAAACTTAACTAAATTAATGCAAAAAGTAATTGATTATGTATTAAGAAAATACGATATAACCAGAAAGGAGCTTGACAAGAATATGGGTGGTACAATTTTGGAACTTGAAAGCGAGCGACTCCTTAAACTTGGAAAAGCAGAGGGCGATAGGGAGCGTCTGAAGAAATCTGTAGCAAATTTGAAGAAAAAGGGATATAATAATAATCAAATCTCAGATTTATTAGATGTCCCTGTCGGAGAACTAGAAGCTCTACAGGTAGGGTAACCATAGCTTAAAAAAGAAAAGGTCTGTTTTCAGGCCTTTTTCTTTTGGAACGCATAACTATATAATAAGTCAAATACTGTTTAAGTGGTGTTTGGGAGGAGAAGGGATGCTTGGAAAGTATAAGACCAAAGTTCTGACTGCTCTGCCAGACACAAGATCCTGGCAGGTTCCCAAGGCGTACAGGGTATCAACACCCGAATCGGCTGTCAGACAGCCGGCTGGCCGGAATGTATATAACCCCTGCCATACAGGATTTCCAGCCCATACACCCGGCGGTGTACTTAAGGGCTGCGGATCCAGCCGGACCCGTTTTGCGTGGTTGATGAGTTACAGATCCATATTTACAGTTACAGGAGCCCTCCGGGGCTCTTTTTCTATTTAAAGACCAAAGGTGGCAGGGCGGCTGATCCCGGCCTCTTTCAGTTCACAGATACAGGTATCGTGGAATTTCAAGAATGTTTCAAAGGTATCGTTACATCTTGCGATATCCGGGTGTTCGTCCCCGGCGGCGTTCATAAGGAGGAAGGCACTGTACAGGTCCCGCTGTACGGGATGCCCGCCTACTTCCTTCCATCTGGTGGAAAGGGAAACTTTGGTATATCCCCCGGTCACATGGTCAAACTGGCTGGCCCTGTACTTCCGTGTATCCACCAGGTGCAGTTCCTTCCCGATATAGGAAAGTTTCCGGTTCAGGATACAGAGGAACCGTGCCGGGGCGTGCCCGGCAATGGAGGAGCCGAACCTCTTTTTGGAACGGTGTTTTCCTTTCCCCGTGACCCGGTTTTCCTTTGCCCGGGCAGCCAGCGCCCGGTAGTCCATCTTTTCTGTATGGATGTCGGTTCCGTGGACACACAGGATCCGGTCTGCCAGGGCTTCCTCTGACTGTTTTACCGTATCCGCATTCCTTCTCCTTAAAGTTTTCAGCCGCATCTGGTCCTGTTTATAATGTCTGGTCTTTTTCCACTTCTTATGTTTCTTCGGGGTGCCGTCCTCATGGTAATTTTCCGGGTTGGCTGCCCGCAGGGAACGGTTCATCCTTCTCTGGAGGCGGCGAATCTCCTTCCGGATCTCTGGTCGTTCCGGTGCCAGTTCCGTTAAGATGCACCCGTTCCCGGATACGGCTGCCTCCGTGGACACTCCCGGGTCGATCCCCACATCCCCGTTTTCCAGAAAGCGGTGTTTCTGTGGCGGGATGCCTTCCAGTACCACCTGGAGATAGAAATGCCACCGGATCCCCACCGGTTTCCGGACGATCCGGCAGTACTTTACCTTATGCTGCAGGGCTTCCTGTACATACCAGTCTTTTTTATGGAGCCGTACCTGGATACAGAGTCCCAGCCAGTGGAGCTTCTTATCCCGGAACCGCAGGCCTGCGGCATTGTTCTTCCCCTCCATGGAGGTAAAGTCCATCAGCTTTTTTAAGTGGATGGTCTTCCCTTTCCGGAACAGGACGTCTTCCACAGATTTCCATACGGTGCTGGCGATCTTCTGTGCCGTCAGGGAATCCATATACCGTTTCCGCTTTTTCTGCTGTATGGAGATCCAGCTGTGGAACTGGTATTCGGACAGGCCGTATTCCATACGGAGGGCAGAAAGTTCTTCTTTCTTCCGTTCCCCTTTCCGGTAGGTGTTGTCCATGGCAGCCCGGTACCGTTTGTCCTGCCGGAGTCCCCTCAGCCGTTTCCTGGCATGGGATACCAGACGGTTGTACATCAGGAATCCCTGGTAGAAGCGCTCCATCAGGACGGCTTCATCGGAAGCGGAGGTATTCAGTTTCAGGGATAAGGTAAAGGTACTCATTACGTTCCTTTCTGGTTTTCGATATAGCGTTTTACAGTTTCAGGGAAAACGGATCCGACAGTAGAGCGGAACGCACTGTGCGATCTCATAGCTGGAATCATCATAATAATATTATACTGCAAAAGCTATTATTCCGCAAGAAAACAAGAACATTTATTCGACACCTAAAAGGTATCGGACGCTCCCATCCCCACGGACACAAGATCCAGGGGACTTTCCCGCTTCTTTATTTGTAAATTATGAGAACGGTGGCTACGCAGAAAGGTACAAAGATTTCAGAAAAACAAAAAAATTGGACGAATCGAATACAATATGATACAACGATCCCAAAAAGAAAATATTCTTACTATTACCTGGTTCCTGGTTAAGCCAAACGAGAGAAAAAAGGAAATTGGGAAAGAACTTTTGCAATATGTTGTACAATTTGCTAAAGCCAGCAATATTTCTAAAATATGGGTCGAACCGATACCTTTTGCAGAACAGGAAAATGACTGTAAGCTTCCACTGGGATTTGTATATGCAATTTATGAGCATTTAGGTTTCCAATTTGCAAATCCTAATGCGGATCGCAAAAAAGAAGGAAATAAAATGTATTTATCTGTCAAATGAAACATTTTTCATATCGTTTTTATCTACTGCGGGCTGAATTCGGCCCGCTTTTTCATTCTTGTATAAAAATCTGATTAAAAATCCCGAAAAAAACATATTATCCAAAACTAAATTTGCAAAGGAAACAGTAAATTGAACAATAATGATTTAGATGTTATCACCAAACAGGGATATTACGTGGTAAAAGGGAATGAATTGATCCAAAAAAACAGATATAAATTATCACTGGCAGAACAAAAAACGATTGCATATATCTGCTCTATGATTAAGCCGCTTTCTTCCTCACGGGATTCCCAAAATTTATTTCAGCTTACATATAAATTCAACATAAGGGAATATTGCGAAATTTGTGGGGCTGATTATGACAACGGAAAAAATTATGCAAATGCAAAAAAAATACTAAAAGGACTGAGGGATAAATCCATGTGGCTGACAATGGAAGATGGGTCAGAAACACTGGTAGGCTGGCTGTCAAAAGTAACACTTTGTAAAGGCAGCGGGATCGCAACGGTTACTTTGGATGATGACCTGGTGCCTTATCTTTTTGCGCTTGGAGGCCAGTTTACACAGTATCAGCTTTGCAATATTTTGTCCATGAAATCTGCTTTTTCTATCCGTATGTACGAACTTTTAAAATCGTATGGCTTTCAAAAAAGCAAAATATTTGCTATTGAAGAACTAAAACATCTCCTTATGGTGGATGATATAAAATCATATGAACGCTTCCCGGATTTTCGCAGAAGGGTATTGGATATTGCGTGTGATGAAATTAATGCCCTAACTGATATCGTGGTCAAGTACGAATTGATTAAAAATGGCAGAAAATTTGAAAAAATCAAATTCTTTATTCGTGAGAAAAGTTCTCAGGAATTATTGCTTGTGGAAAAATCTGCAAAGAATTCTGCTATCGGTATGTGATGCCAGGAAAAATACCAAGGCCTTTTTTTGTGCTTTTTCACCGTACCATTTGTCACATTTCGTACCGTACCAAAAGTCACAGTTAAAGGAGTTATCCACCGTACCATCCGTCACTTTTATACCGTACTAAACGTCACACTTCGAAGCCCTAAAAAAGTTATCCACCGTACCAAAAGTCACAGTAACCCGTACCAAAAGTCACATTTAACCGTACCAAAAGTCACATTTCGAGCCCGGAAACGCCCTAAAAATGCGGCTCCGAGGGGGCTCCTAAATATATATAAATATATTAAATATCAACTTCTTTTATACTTATGAAAAATCGCAAGAGAAAAAATAAGGTTTAGAGATCAAAAAAAGATCTGATTCTCGAACAAAAAGCAAGGGGGAAATTTCCCCCCCCCAGCACTTCGTGCTTCCCCCTGCCCTGGACAAGAAAGAGAATCTGGATGACATATTATACACGAAAGAGATTACTGATCGAAGGAGGAGAGAAATATGCAGTTATCTGAACAACAAAAAGAAGCTATGACAACAGTCAATGGACAGGTGATTTTAATAAGCTGTCCTGGAAGTGGAAAAACATCCACTGTTGTACGCCGGGTACAGTATATGGTTGGACAGGGAATCCCGGCTGACCAAATCCTTGTCCTGACATTTTCTAAGGCAGCAGCACTTGAAATGGCAGAACGGTTTTATAAGCTGGCCGGGAATACAGAAATGGCAGCGGGGGTTACATTTGCTACCATCCATTCATTCTGCTATTCAGTCATTGCACCGGAATACCAGCTGAATGTGAGAAACATTCTTGGAGCGGAATCCCAATGGATGATTATTCGCAAAGGTGTTGAATACCTGAAAAGGAATGAGGAACTGAGCATGGAGATCCGTGACTATGTGGAGTTTACCAATTCCTGTCTGCGTGAAATTTCTGTGATCAACAACAACGGCTGTGACTGGAATACTTACCAGGCAGAAACCTGCCCTACGGAGGAATTTCATAAAATTTATAATCTGTATGAGCAGAGTAAGCAGGAATCTGGGAAAATAGACTATGATGATATGCTAAAACTCTGTTATCAGCTGTTTTGTGACCAGCCAGAGGTTTTGGAAGCCTACAGGCAAAGGTTCAAATACCTGATTGTTGACGAATATCAGGATACAAATTTTCTACAGAGGGATATTCTTTATATGCTTGCAGGGGATCCGAGAACCGCCAATATCTGCGTAGTCGGGGATGATGACCAGTCCATTTATAAGTTCCGGGGGGCCAGGCCGGAAGTCATGCTTGGCTTTTCGAGACAGTATCCTGGCTGTAAGGAAATTAACATGGATGTCAACTACCGTTCCTGCACAAGCATTATCCATTACGCAAAACGTCTGATCGAACATAATCAGCAGCGTTTTCCGAAAGATATCAAACCATTCCGTACAAGTGAGGGTGTCATAAAGCATTTTGGATGCAAGAATACCAATATGGAGCTGAACCAGGTGGCACGTAATCTTAAGGCGATGCATGAAAACTTGCCCTATGAGGAGATGGCAGTTTTGTACCGGAATAATAACCAGGCGGTGCTTCTGTCTGCGGCACTTTCACGGAAGGGAATCCCCTTCCATAGCGATGATAAACTGTCAAGCCCTTATAAACACTGGATTTTTGCGGATATGATGGCATATTACAGGCTTGCTTCTGGAACTGGGGACTGGAAAGACCTTATACAGGTGATTAACCATCCTAACCGTTTCATCCCGGAAAATGCTTTGAGAAACTGTCCTCCAGATAGGCTGGCAGTTTTGAATTGTATTCAGGACGCTCCCATGGAGCCTTGGAAAAAGAAAAAGGCAATGGCACAGGTAAGGGACTTTTTTATGAATCTGCAGCTTATGGACAGAAGCGACCCGAAAACTTTTATCGAGATGGTGTGTACAATGGGAGGATATAATCTATACCTTGCCAATTATGCCAAGTACAGGAATATGGACGTATCGGAATTAACCGGGCTAATTGATTCCTACAAAGACGATATTCAGACGAACAATATTCTTGACATGGATGAATGGATGTTTTTCGCCAGAAGGACAAATCAGCGTATAGACGAGATTAACCGGCAGAATACCAAAAAGGGCGTGACAATCTCTACAATGCATAAATCGAAGGGAAGAGAATGGCCCGCTGTATTCCTGATAGGCGCTAATGAAGGAATCGTTCCTGGAAAAAATGTGAAGAAAAGTGCTGATATCGAAGAAGAACGCAGGCTGTTCTATGTTGCTGCGACACGTGCGAAAGATATTCTTTATATTTCGTATGTGGAAAGCGATTATACTGAAAAATCAAGGTTTGTAACTGAAATGTTTTGTGAAAAACAATATAGTAATGCGAGCAGCCCTGAAAAGAGGGAAAAGCTGAGAAACGGAATGCGTGTTTGGCATAAAACTTTCGGGAAAGGCACCGTTGTCCAAGCGATACCGGATGCGGTTGCCGTGAAATTTGATAAGGCGGTAACTATCCGGAAATTTGTAAATGCGCAGCAAAGCCAGCTGAGTGTGCTGAAAAATTAAGAATATAACATATTTTTTTGCAGAGATAACTGAAAGGAAAATCAGAATGAGTAATCTGTTAAAAGAGCGAGCGAGGACTACAGAAAAAACAAATCAGAAAAAAAAACAGGAACAAAGAAAAATCACGGTAGGATATACCCTTGATGGAAGAGCAGAGCGGCAGAGATTATCAAAAGGGAAACGGGCTGCTTTGACCTTTTGCATAGTGCTTTGTTCTCTGGCTGCCCTGATATACCTTCCGCCTTTGTTCTATAAAGAGCCGGAAGGTAATACAGAGGTTCCGATCACTCCGGATTCTTCTGCGATAAAAACCTATCTGAGCTATCTGAAAGATCATCCAGACGATGATTTTGATGAAGATGGCTTAAGCAATTCCCTGGAAGAAGAACATGGGACAGATCCGTGGAATGCGGATTCTGACTATGATGGAGTTTCGGATTATGCGGAACTTTTTATCACTCAGACTTCCCCTACGGATGCGACTTCTGTCCTTACCAAACAGGTCAGCACCAATGATGAGAAAAATGGGGAATCACTTTCTACCCCATACAAGATTGATGATATCATTTTCTGGCCGGATGATTATGCATCTAAGAGCTACGGATCGGTTGTAAGGACACTTTCCGGTTACCGCTTTTGGAATTATACTGGATGGGTGAAATTTCCAGAAACGGTATATGCGTATGGCTACAGGGACGGAGTCCATTATGAACTGGAACACAAAGAGAATGAGGATGCATGGAAGATTGATTCTTCGGACGAAATCTTTTTATACAAAAATCCTTTAACCTTTGTGCATTGCCTGAAAATTCCTTTTGTGGATACCATTTACCTTGAAGATTCTGGAACCGGAAAATTATTATCTAAGATCCTTCCTTCAAAAGGCGGATTAATAAACTGTTATAGGGCTGCCGTAATTGATACCCAGCCCAAAACTAAGGGAGACATAACAGCGACTCTGAGGTCACCGCTTATTGACCGGACTGACAGTTCAAGGCTGGGAATTAATACAAACTCGCTGAAAGACCTGTCCTGGCTGAGAAAACAGATAGAAGCAAACGAATGTGTTGCCGTTTCCCTCTATTCTTCAAACGTTGGTGAAGCTATTGGTATTGTTTATGGCTATACCAAGGAGGGTGATCTGTTGGTGGCTGATGAAAATCTGAATCCAGTTGGAACCCTTAAGATTACAGAGTGCGCAATGAACATGATGGATAAAGACGGAAACATTGGTCCGAAAACATGGTTTGCATTTCGTGGCCTGGGATTTGATTCTGCAAAATACGGTGACAGAATCAGTTTCTTTGCTTCTACAATTACCGGTGCAGATGATAATGCAACGGCTCCATCCGTAGAAGTGCAAGAAGAAACCCAATCAGAATCCCAGACGGAGTCAGAAAGCGAAATACAGCCGGAAACAGTGACGGAGATTCCAGACGAGACACCTTTAGAAGAAACTGAGCAGGAAACACAGAGCGAAATTGCTGTGTTTGGCTTGGATTCCTGAATATTTAAAAAAATAACATATTTTTGATGGATGTATTTCTTGTCCAATCCTCCTTTGTATGCGGACTGCAATTTTTCTGTTGCGGTCCGATTTTTTTGAGGATACGGGAAATGCATCACATTACAGGAGGAACTTTTTTATGAATGACCTGAATGAAATCCAAAGTATATTAAAGACGGAGTTTGCTGCATTTGAAACATCTGATTCCGGGATATTGAATTTTACCCAAACGGTTATGCAGTATCTGCCGGAATACTATTTCAGGAAAAGAGCAAATGGTAAGGAAAATATAATCCTTCTACTTGCAAAATCGTCTTTTACAATAGCAAATATGCTTTTCAAAATGGATTATTATATGCGGAAATTTGAAATGTCAGAAAGAGATTGTATACGGTCTGCTTTGCTTTTGTGCGATGGATTTGTATATGGAGCTGAAAATATTGTACCAGCTGGTACACATGAGGATCCGAACCATCCAAAACTGATGTCGGTGTTTATTGCACATGAAAAATGGAATGATTTATTACCAGCGTTCATAAGGCAGGATATAGCGGATTGTGTAGAAACTCATTCGGGGCAATGGGCGAACCTTAGAAAACCAACAACTGAAATGGAGCAGTTCGTACATATGTGTGTTTATCTTGCGACACGTCCAGAGTGTACGGTAAGGCTGCCAATTTCGGCTTCTTACTATCAAAGATGATTGCATGATTTTGGGGTATGGGCTTGGCTCATGCCCCTTTTTACTGAAAAAACTAAAAAAAGACATATTGTAAATAAGGGTAACGTTTCTTAACGGTATCAATAAGCAGATTCTGAAAGGAGAAGAAAAATGGTAAAAAAATTTTTTAGGCCGTTTATCTGTGCTGTATGCGCTATGATGTCCTTGATCTGTGGAGCAAGCCCCATTTTATACAATGTGGCTGCTGCGGAAGAGACTCAGGGCGAAACTGTGGTAGACGGTTCTGAGAGTGAAGGCGAGACGCTGCCTGTCGAAACAGAACAGCTGGCAGAAAGCGAAACGCAGACAGAAGCAGAAACTCAGGGAGAAACCCAGAGTGAAGCGCAGAGTGAGACTCAGGAGGAAACAAATGCAGAGTCTGAACAGCAGACAGAAAGCGAGTCTGAAACGGAGAAAAAGGAAAGTGAAGCAACGGAACCGGTAGCAGAATACGATAAAGCATATTATACAGTCGGTGATTCCATTACCTTGAACATTTCCGGGATTCAGGATGCAAACGCTTCTTCTGCAACTGTGTCCTATGATATTCCGGAGGGAACAGAACTTTCTGGTGTTTCAGCTGCCGGAGCTGATGTGCAGTATAAAAATGCAAATGGGGACTGGACAGCTTACTCTGACGGCGTAGACAGTGCTTCGGTTAAGGCAATCCGTTTTATTTTTAAAGGGGATGAGACTGGGGTTGTATTAGCAGACGGAGAATCCATTTCCATTACTTTGAAGGCTACTGCAGGCGTTTCCGAAGAAACTCCTGTCAGCGTGGCATATGAGGAAGCTGAGGAAACAGTAGAAAAAAGCGGATCTGCATCCCTGAATGTAAAATCTGTCCAGGTGAATGTTTCTATGAAGCAGACCCCTGATGTACCCACTCCGGGTGATGAGATCACTCAAAATGTATCCGTAGAATATCTTGGGGAAGTGGATTCCAAGATTACGTATACTGTAGATCCGGCATTGAACCTGAAAAAGATAGATGTTGGTGCTAACACCTACCTCGAAGGTGGTACAGCCGTGATTACGACAGAAGAAGGGGAGCAGCAGCTTCCAATTACAGCGGCTATGGATCTTTCTGAATATGCCGGTATCACCAAAATTGTATTTATCCCTAAAATCAAGTCATACGAGGGCATGAATGCAAGTTTCACTGCAATCTTAAAGTTAAAGGAAACTGAGGAACCGGTTTCTAGTTATACTTGCACGACAGATGTTGTAGTAACAGAAGGGGAGTATGAGAATACGGTTTCCTCTGCATTAACTTCCAAAGTGAATTTCGTTTCTGTAGTAACTCCTGCTGTTTCCCTTGTTTATGATGGTAAGAGTTATAACGAGAGTACCGGCAATGCAGTGGAATTTGGAAAGACCTTCAGTGTAGTCCTTGACTCACTGGGAATGACAGCATATTCTAAGGCAAATGTATATGATTACTCCATCACAACACCATCCTTTGTGACCCTGCAGCAGATCGTTCTTCCGGAGCTTGACGGGGCAGCAAAGATTAAGGTATTTACTGCCGATGCGGATGGCAATGAGACCGAACTTGGTGAATTTACCCCAGGTGAAACCGTTACTGTTGATAAAAATAAGATTTCAGCGGTTCATTTAGCTGTTACTTCTGAAACTGGAATTTTCACTACAACAAAAGCTGGCTCCATCACATTCTCAAATGACAATAAGAAGAACAAAGATGGAAAAACACAGAATGCCAGCTTCCGGGCGGTGGCATCCACCGTATGTGATGGACAGACCTATTCTGCATCCTCAAAAATTCTTACAATCAATGTAAGGAACTTTAAGAGAACAGAGCCGGAATCAGAGCCGCAGACCAATTCTCCGTCCCAGAGTGAAACAGATTCCAATAATCCTGGACAGACAGAAACTGAAACTCCGGAACAGACGGAACCTGAAACAGAGGATCCGAATGAGGAAACACGCAGACAGCAGGAAAGCGAAAGAAAAGACCAGATCAAGAAACAGTCTTTACAGAATGAGCAGAAGATGAAGGAAAAGCTTAAGAGCCTTCTGCAGGACCGTGTGAATCAGATCAAGGGAAATGCGTCTGACCCTGCTTCTGGTGGAACTGCAACCAGTACTGGAACTGCGACAAAGGCAGCAGCCCCAGACAAATATGCAGATTGGACGATCAAACCTATCTTTGACACCATTGTTTCAGACCTGATTCCGAAGGACCTGCTTCCGATTAGTGAAGGAATTGTAGAGAATATCGTTCCTTCACAGACTATGGTAGAAACTGAAGTTTCACCTGAGACAGAAACAGAAACGATTTCTGAAAGGTTCACCTCCCCGACAGAAACAGATCCTCCGGTAGAAATCCAGAAGCCGGAGACAGAGAGTGAGAAGGAAACAGAGACGGAAGCAGAAACAGAGACAGAACGTAAAAAATTCCTTGGTATCTTTTAAGTTTGGAAAAGGCCGGCATGAAGCCGGTCTTTTCTTGTATAAAAATCAAATAATATTTTTTACATCTAACATATTATAAGCAAAAATAATGTTAAGGAGGCCTGTATGTCTAATATAACTGTTTCTTATCAGGAGTATGACAGACTTTGTGATTTAATGCCAAAGCTGACATTATTGCCTGCTCGAATTCCAAATAATGATGAAGCAGAGCTTTTGGTGTCTTCACCGCATTTTCTATCCATGGCTGTCTGGTTCCTGGAAAAAGAAGAATGTATTCCAGAAAATGCAGATGGAGAAGCCCTAAGGGAGCAGCTAATGGATTTGGTGGACGAAGAATTATCTGCAATAACCGTTAAAAATGGTTTGGAAATCCCGGAAAATGTGATTCAGCTAAGTATGGCTGATTACGAAAATGTTTATCAGATTGCACAGGGTATGATGTTTATTCCCGCCGGTGTACTTCCGTCAAAACAAGAAATCGAGCAGATCCTTCTGCCAAATGTTAAATTCAGCCTGGGATTTATACTGGCGTTGCTGCTGAAAAATCCGGATTCGTCAAGAACTGCTGCCTATAAAGAATTGAAAAATATTGCTTTGCAGCATTTCGTAATCTGTGACCAGAAAAAACCGGTAGAATTGTCAAAGGAAAAATTCATGGAGTTACAGAACAATATCCTGAATGTCCAGTTTGATGTGGAAGAATGGTGGCCTTCAATGGATGAAGCAAAAAGACTTCTGGCTCCCAATTTTCCAAAATGTTTTGACTTCATCATATGGTTTTTGAAAAATAATGTGCCGGTAACGCCGGAGCAAAAAGAAGTTAAAAAGTTCCTGGAGAAGCTGGTAAGGAATAATTTGCATATCCTTAAAGTACAAAATGTGAAATGGATTGGTGATTTCTGATGAGATATTTATACATAGCTGAAAAACCTTCAACAATGCAGACTGTAAAAAGCGTATATGAGTTTGCGGGCAGCCCACTAGGGAAAATTGATTTTATTTCCTTAGCCGGCCATGTATGCGGGCTGTTGGAGCCAAAAGAATACCCACAGTGGAAAGACCAGAAATGGGCAGATTTGCCGCTCCCCATGATCCCGGATGATTTTCAGGTTAAATCGATTAAACCTGCTATTGTGAAATCCATTCAGGATAAACTGAAGAAAGAAAAGTACGATGCGATTATCGTGGGCACGGATTCAGATGTTGAAGGAAATGGAATCTATGCACTTCTGGAGAAGAAACTGAATCTTTACCACTACAAGGCCTTACGCTTTTTCGAGAAGGACCTGACTGCTGAAAGTATTATGCAGTCATTTAAAAATCTTACGGATTTCCACAAAAATCCCAGAGATGTAGGAATGACTCAGGCTTATTGGATTCGGGCTCAGTTTGACTGGCTGATTGGGCATAACATGACTGTGGCATATACGGTAAAAACGAACTTAACCATGCGTGTTGGAAGGGTAAAAGCGCCAACTCTTAAGCTGGTGTATGATAACTGGAAGGCAATCGAGGATTTCCAAAAGAAGAGTTCCTACCTCCCGACTGTTACCACCAAAAATCCTCTTCTAAATGCAACGTATATAAATGAAGAGGGGGAGGACGGTATTTTTGAGAAAAAGGAGGATGCAGAACGTCTGCTGCAGAGCCTTGGAAATAAAGCAACCGTTAAAAAGAAAGAATGCAAGCTGACAAAAAAGGCTCCGCCACAGCTGTTAAAGCTTTCTGATGTTCAGTATGAAGCCGGACAGAAATACGGGTATTCCCTGACGAAAACACTTGCCATTATCCAGTCCCTGTATGAAAAGCATAAAGTTGTTTCCTACCCCCGAACGGATGGTAAGTATGTATCTTCTGAAAGGGCAAAAGAATTTCCAACGCTGTTAAAGGCCGTTGCCGCAGTCCCGGAACTGAAAGCAGAAGCTTCCGGAATTTCTTTGGCAGCGATCAACCAGGCAAGGGGTAACAAACGGTATGTGAATGATGCAGAGGTTGCAAAAAAATCCCATGATGCACTGATTCCTACAGGAAAGGCACCGGATTACTCTAAAATGACGACAGAGGAGCAGAAAATCTGTACATTGATATATAAACATTTTCTTGCTATTTTTCTGCCAGACCTTACAGAAGAAAAAAGAAAATATTTTCTCGATGTTGATGGAAAAACATTTGTCTGCAAAGGCTCCAAGATTGTAGACCATGGGTTTACCAGGATTTTTGATACGAAAATCAAGGAGAATGAGCTTCCGGATGTGACCGAAGGGCAGCAGATGGATATTTCCAAAAAGGAAATTCATGAGGTGGTATCTCGGCCTCCGGCAAGATTTACCCAGGCCTTATTGCTAAAAGCAATGGAAGATATACAGAAGTATATGCCGGAATCAGAACTTAAGACGATCATGAAAAAGGTGGCCGGTATCGGACAGGCATCTTCAAGAGGTGAAATTGTCCGTGAACTGCTGCAGACGGGATATATTGAGGAGAGAGAAAAAGGCGGCCTTTACATGACGGAGAAAGGGCTGGCTTATATCCATTATCTGGATGGCAAGAGTATTACGGATCCGGCTCTTTCTGCCCAGTGGGAACTGCATATGCAGCATATCCGTGAGGGAGAAGAAAAGTATGAGGATGTCAGAAAACAGATCCTTGATTATGTGAATGAAAGTGTGAGGGAAGTTATGGATAGTTCATTTGACCAGTTTAATGACACAGAAAATACAACCAAGCTGCCTTGTCCGTTCTGCGGGAAACCACTCCGTAAGACAAGCTTTGGCTATGGGTGCAGCGGATACCCGGATTGCCGTTTTTCTATTGGAGAAATAGCCCATAAACGCTTAACAGAATCACAGCTGTCGGATTTGCTGACAAAACACCGCACTGGCGTGATCAAGGGATTTACCAATAAAAAAGGAACAAAGTTTGATGCAGTTTTGGTTTTAAAGAATCGTGCAATATCCTTTGAGTTTCCTGAAAGCATAAGGGAAACCAAAGATTTAATGTGTCCGGTATGCGGTTCCCCATTACAGAAGTTCGCCTGGGGATATGGCTGTTCGGATCATAAAAACGGTTGCAACTTTGTGATTGGTAAAATAGGCGGAAAGATGCTCACGGAAAGCCAGGTTAAGACGCTGCTCAATAAGGAAAGGCTCGGACCTTTATCCGGATTCCACAAAAAGGATGGGACTACATTCGAAGCAACCTTAGTCCTTGAAAAGGAAGAAGACGAGAACGGGAAAGAGAACTATAAGGTGGCTTTTGAGCATCGGAAGTCTTTACAGAATACTGCAAAGGATATATATGCGAGATGCCCGGTCTGCGGTGGGACGGTTGTCCGTGGAAAATGGGGATGGATCTGTGGTAAGAACCAGTGTTCCGAAGTCCCGTATAAATTGAGTGAACGTGAGATTGAACCGGAGACAGCAGAACAGATTTTTGCTGTAGGGCATTCTTCTATGCTGGAAGGGTTTATCAGTAAAAAGCAGAAACCATTTTCTGCAATTCTTGAAATGAAAGATGGAAAAGTGAGATTCAGTTTTCCGGAAAACTAAAAAAAGGGTCACGGGTAAAGAACCTGTGGCCCTTTTGGCTGCCATACACAGTAAAGAACCTCCAACCTCATAATGACATATTAATTTTGAAAATATCATTATGAATTAAGGAGGATCACAATGAAAATCGAATCAATCACTGTAAAAAACTTTAAAGGATGCCCTGACGGCACCTACAATCTTTCCAAGCTGAATATGCTGATTGGTAAAAATGGGAAAGGAAAAACTTCTTTTCAGCTGGCATTGCGTTATTTGCTGAATGGAAAATTACCGGCAGATCCTATCCGGCATGGGAATGAAATTCTGTATGTTTCCGGGATTATCGAGGGAAATGTGGAAATTGCAAGAAAATATTATCTTCCAGATACTTTCCGGGTCAATCAGAATGAGGTTACGGAAAAGGCTTTTACGAAAAAAGTCGTGGAGCTGAAAGGAAATTCTGTGAACAAACCATTGCTTTCTGTCCTGGTTCCCAGTAATAAATTTTTCACAGCGGAGGATCAGGACTCCCTGTGGGAGTTTTTGGAAACAGGGGGTGTTTCCGGCGTAAAGATTATGGGAATCAAGGAACTTTCCGTGGAACTGGCAGATGGTACTTCTCTCTATATGAGAAAAACAAAACCGTCTGAATGCCTGGTCGCAGGAAAAAAAGTGACGGCGAAAAAATTCAATGAATTACTGGCTGATCATATGTATGGGAATCAGACAGCGCTGGACATAACCACGTCTTCTGAAATCATTGCCGCTATGGATATGGCAGATTTTGCGAAATATCTGATGTCAATTATTCCAGTAAAGATGGATTTCAGCAAGCTATCCAAACTTGCCGAGCTGACACCGGAAGAAACAGAGGCTCTTGCCGGCTTGTTCCCGGAAGCGCCAACACCTATTCTGCTTGAAAATGTGGCTTCCGCCTATAAAACGGTATTTGGCATCCGACATGACCTAAGACTGGAAATGGATGAATGGAAGAAACGGTCAATGTTTGATGGATTCCTTCCGTTGCCAGATGTGAAACATACACAGTTCCTTCTTGCGGAAGCTAATAAGAAAATTGGGGCCGCAATGGAAATTGAAAAGGCCTGGGGAATCTATAAGCAGCGTGTTTCAGAAAGACAGCGTTCTATCAACACTTTAAAAGAGTGGATTGATACCTACAATAAGATGGATAAGAGCCCGGTTCCTAAGGCCGGACAGCTGGAATATCTTCAGAACATGGAGAACACCCTGCGACAGAACATTGAAATGCTGGTAAGAAATATTGCTGCCAGTAATGAAACCTACAAGTCTTTTCAGAGGATGATGGAAAACCTGAATAATACCGTTTGCCCGTTATGTAATAAACTGGTATGCCACACAGACAAGACTGTGGTACAGGAGGACATTGCTGCCGCCATGCAGGATCTACAGAATAATATGCAGAGACTGGCTGGGGAGAAGAATAATGTTGAAAACCAGTTAAAGCAGGTATTGGAGCAGAAAGAAGCGGTGCGTGGCCTGATTGAAAAATATAATCAGAAAGTCCAGCTGTACCGCCGTATTCAGGAACTTAATAAATCAATCCCGAAAGAGCCGGTCGAACCGGCACCTGTTCCGGATGTAACAATGATTAAGAGACAGGCCCAGCGGTACCAGCTTTATATCCAGCAGTCGGCAGTCCTGGAAAAGTGCTGGGAAGCTTATCAGAAATTTGAAGAAGTAAAGGCACAGTATGAACTTTACTGCAGCCTTGTAAAAAAGACTGAACCCAGAAAGGGAATCCTTACCTGTACAATCTTAAATTATCTGTTGCAGCCGTTCCATGAACACGTAAACGGATTCATTAGTTCTGTATTTCCAGATACGGAAATTGCGTTCCAGATGGGGGATAACGGACTGGAAGTAGTATGCTGCCCTCATAACCATACCAGTTACATTCCGATCAGATCTTTATCTGACGGGGAGCGTATGCTTGCAGTATTTACGCTTATGGAAATGATTTCCAGCATCTCCGGTACAAGGATCCTGGTATTTGACCGTTTGGAATCTATGGACACAGAATCTATCCATAACCTTTTGAACACTTTGCAGTCCAAAGAGGTGCAGGAGAGATATGACCATATTTTACTGGCTTCTGTAGACCATGCGGATATTTGCGGTATGCTCAAAGAAATGCCTGGGGTCAATATGATTTCGATGTAATAAAATAATTCATTGTAGAAAGTGCCTGTGCTGTGGTATCATATAATCACAGATATCACAGGCACTTGTTGATATTTTATGGAGGAACTTTTATGAAGAATATTAGAATTCCGGTTGGAATATCTGACTTTGAGGAAATTAGAAAAGGCGGATATTACTATATTGATAAAACGGGTTTAATTTCTGTGTTACTACAGGAAAGACCGGCAAAAGTAACGTTGATCACACGGCCAAGAAGGTTTGGAAAAACACTTGGGATGAGTATGCTTGCTGATTTTTTCGATATTGGGAAAAGAAGCGAGGAATTGTTTGAAAACCTGGAAATTTCCGGAAATGGAAACTTGTGTGATTATTGGATGAACCGTTGGCCAACCATTTTTCTGACATTTAAAGATGTGGATGGCCTTGACTATAAACAGGCCTATAAGCAGCTGGTTTTCCAGATTTCGGAACTTTATAAAAAGCACAGTTATCTGTTAAAAAGCCTGGAAATTGATGAAGATGATAAGAAACTTTTCGCACAACTGAAGACAAGGGAAGCAGATGAAACTTTGGTTATTAGATCCGTTAGTCTGCTTATGCGCCTGATGGAAACATATTATGGAAAACCTGTCATTCTTCTTATGGATGAATACGATGTCCCGATTGCCAAAGCCAGCAGCAATGGCTATTATTCCCAGATGCTTTCTGTTATCCGTGGCATCATGAGTACCGCTTTGAAGGACAATACATCCTTAAAATTTGCAGTTATCACAGGCTGCCTACGTGTTGCGAAAGAAAGCATTTTTACTGGAACCAATAATTTTGTTTCGGATACAATCAATAATTCTGGACTGGATGAATATTTTGGTTTTACACAAGCGGAAGTTGACAAAATACTGGCCGATGCAGATGCTAAGGAATACGCCGAATGTATGAAAAACTGGTATGACGGCTATCATTTTGGCGAATTTGACATTTACTGTCCATGGGATGTGATGAACTATCTCAGGGATTTGCGTACTAATCCACAAGCAAAACCTGTCAGTTATTGGAAAAATACCAGCGGTAATGATATTATCCGTTCATTCATTGATTATGCGGATAGCAACATTACTGAAAAACTGGAAATTTTACTTGCTGGAGGCTATATCCGGGAACGGATAGATGAAAATTTAACCTACGATTATCTGCATTCTTCGGAAAGCAATTTTTGGAGTGTTCTCTATATGACGGGGTATTTGACACAGGCTCGTTTGCCAGGTATATCTGATAGTTTGGATGGAAACGAAATGGCGTTAATTATTCCAAATGCAGAAATTAAGGAAATTTTCGAGACTACAGTTATACGGTGGTTTGCGGATACTGTCAAAACCTGGAACCGTGATGCAATTTTCCAGGCCATCTGGGGAAATGATACTGTAACACTTACAAAAGAAATGCGTATTCTTTTGTGGAATACGATCAGCTACCATGACTATAAAGAAGACTTTTATCATGCTTTTCTTGCTGGTATTCTTATGGGGGCTGGTAACAAGCTGGAATCCAATAAGGAATACGGCCTCGGAAGACCGGACATTGTAATTTTAGACCGGATCCACAACCGGGCTGCGATTTTTGAAGTAAAAATTTCCAGTTCAAAGGAGCATCTGTCAAAAGACTGTGACCGGGCTTTACAGCAGATCCGGGATAAGAAATATGCAGAAGCTTTTACTGGGGATTATGAGGATGTATTTTGCTATGGAATTTCGTTTTACCAGAAAGACTGTCTGGTAAAAAAGGCAGATTGATGATTTGATGATCAAAACAAGGACAGCCCGCAAGCTGTCCTTTTGTATTTTTGGCAGAAAATCTGGAAATACTATTAAAAACTGTTTCATGGATAAGGGGAATATATGGAGAGATATAATGACGAAATGAAGTTATGGCTTTTTGACCTTGCACATGGTAATTTGTCGGACAAAGCCATCATAGCGGGATTTCTGAAACACTATGTCCTTTGGGACTGTACGATTGGAGATGTCAAACGTGACATTATATTTCACACAAATTATGGGAAAAAGGGCTGCGAAATAGCAATAAATACACTTATGAGGGTCATAAAAGAACAATAAAAACAAAGGGAAAATACAGGTCTTACTTCCAATTTATCATATAGACAGGAAAATCGAAGAAGTCAATGAAAATTTCAGGGATGAAGCTCATATTATTTATGTAAATTCTAAGAAACAAGAGGATACAGAATTAGGCAGACTGATGCATGATCTTCACTGTAAGAATGCAGAAGATATGCACAGTAAGATACTTGCCGACAGAGTATACGAATTGAAGGAAACACAGAAAGGGGTGGAATTCATGTGCCGTGAGATGGAACAGATTTATAGTGAAGGTATAGAAAGCGGAGAACTGAAAAAAGCAAAAGCTTCAGCTTTATCCATGGCTGCGGATGGAATGAAAATTGATAAAATAGCCCACTATCTTAATGTAAGTGCTAAAATGGTACAGAAATGGATTGATGAGAGCATGAGTGTTGTACATTAAAAAATTTGGATGAGAAAAAGATGTAGCGTATT